>Ga0222427_100213_pt1 | contig 138337 bp, 141 predicted proteins | sample 2B20Ametagenome_FD_182890 | JGI IMG/M metagenome (GOLD analysis project Ga0222427, IMG submission 182890) | Enriched microbial communities from leaf-cutter ant dump, University of Wisconsin, Madison, United States - 2B20A (version 2) | ecosystem: Environmental > Terrestrial > Nest > Insects... | reverse complement strand
GTTGAAGTCGTACATCAGCTTCAGGTCGGCGTTGAAGCCGTCGGGGCTGACGCGGCTGAGCGCGAACACCGGCTGCGCGGTCCAGTAGTTCTTGCCCAGGCTGGACGGATCCTTTTGGTCGTATTCGCCGGTGGGCGCGTACATGTCCAGCCCGACCACGTAGTGCAGCGTGGGAGAGGGGTGGTAACCCAGCGCCACGCCCAGCGTCATGTCGCCCAGGCCGGTGCTGTGATGGCGCTGGCCGGCGGCCCTGGACTTCACATCCAGCAGCGGCGCGATCGCGTGGAAAGCCAGTTGGCCGCCCAGCACCTGCTTGTCCGTTACCCAGATCAGGCGCGGCGCCAGCACGTTCACGTCCACCTTGAAGCCGGGCACGGGCACGCGTTCCCCGTCGTTGCCCCGCAGCGTGTCGTAGCGCGCGCCGCCGCCATACACCAGCAGATGCGCGCCGGGCGGCGGCAGCGCGCCCGACATGAAGTTCTCCAGGCCGTCCGGATAAATCCCCAGGCCGCCGCCTTCGGTGGCCTGGGCCGCCGCGCAGGCCAGCGCCAATGCCGCGGCACAGGCCAGCCGCCCGCTCTTTAGGTGTCTGCTCATGTTCCGCTCCCGCTGAGATGTTGTGCGACGAGATAGCCGGAGCCGCCGCCCAGGCCGGGGCCCGGATGGGTGGCGGCGCCGATGTGAAACAGGTTGCGCAGCGGCGTGCGATGGCCGCGGGCGCCGTGGCCGCCGGCAAAGGGCCGCAGCCAGAAAAACTGGTCGGGCGAGCACGCGCCCGAATACGGATCCCCGCCGACCAGGTTGCAGTTCAGGCTTTCGAGGTCCGCCGGCGAATAGCTGCGGCGGCCGACGATGCGCCGCGCCAGCCCGGGCATCACCCGTTCCAGGCGCGCCTGCACGCGGTCGGCCACCGCCTCGCGCAAGGCCTCGTTCCAGCGGCCGTCGGCCGGGACCGCGATCTCGCCCGCGGCGTCGCCCTTGACGCGCACCGGCAGCTCCTGCATCTGCACCCACAGGATCCATCCGCCCGGCGGCGCGCGCGACGGGTCCACCGCCACCGGCTGGCCGATGGCCAGCGTGGGACGCGCGGGCAGCAGCCCGTTGTTGGACTCCGTCACCGACGCGCAGACCTGTTCCATGCTTTCGGTCAGGTGCACCAGCGGCACGTGGCGCAGCTCCGGCGTGAGCCAGTCGGGCGGCGCGTCCAGCGCGAAATGGATCTGCATGCCGCCGCGCCCGTGGCGGTAGCCGGCGGCGCGCCTGCGCAACGGTTCGGGCGCGTCGGGCAGCAGTTGCCCGTACAACTGGCCCGGCGCGACGTTGCAGACCACCGCCTCGGACGCTCCATACGCTTGCCCGCCCGCCACGACGCCGGCCGCGCGGCGGCGCCTGCCCTCGCCTCGGGTCAGGATGCGTTCGGCCCGCGTCCCGGTCAGCAGGCGGCCGCCATGTTTGGCGATCACCGCGGCCAGCGCGTCCACCACGCCACTGCCGCCGCCCTTCACCACCGGCATCCCGCCGGCCAGCACCGCGGCGAAGGTCAGCTTGCCGATCAGGGCCGAGCAGGCGTCGTCGGGCCCCAGGCCGGTATGCAGCGTCCAGGGCGCGATCAGCGCGCGGGCCGCGTCCGAACGCAGTTCGCGCTCCGCCCAGCGGCGGAAGCTCTCCATCGAATCGGCGACGAAGGCGGCCAGGCCGTCCATGCCCCGCTTGCGCCATTCGCCGAACAGCAGCTTCAGCATGCCGGCGCCGTACGGGTTCCGGCCCAGCAGGCCGAAAGTCAACGCGGCATCTTCGCCGAACAGCCGCTGCGCCATCGCGGCCACGGCGGCGCCGTCGCCCGGCGCCCAGGCGTCGAGCCGCCGGGCGCTGTCCCGCAAGTCCTGCTTCAGCGCCAGGCCGCTCCCGTCCGGCAGCACCAGCCCCGTCGCGTACTCGCCCTGCGCGAATTCCAATCCAGCCTCGCGCAGCGCGGGCTCGAGCTGCGCATAGGCCGGACTGCCGACGAACAGCGGATACCAGCAGGACAGCACGTCGTGCCGGTAGCCGGGAAACAGCGCTTCGGTGCGGATGCACCCGCCCAGCCTGTCGTTGCGCTCCAGCACCAGCACCGATTTGCCGCGCTGCGCGAGCAAGGCCGCGCAGACCAGCGAATTCATGCCGCTGCCGACGATGACGACCTGGGCCTCGGACGCTATAGCCATGGATGGATCGCTCCTCGCCTAGGCCGCCAGCGCCGTGAAGCGGCCGGCATGGAACACGAGCGGCGTGGCCGCGACGCTGGCCACGCGCAGCACGCGCCCGAACAGCAGCAGATGGTCGCCCGCCGGGCGCTGCTGGTCGTTGGCGCAGACCAGCGTGGCGACGGCTCCGGCGATGGCGGGCACGCCCTCGGGCACCTCGTGCAGCGGCGCGCCCTCGAACTTGTCGGGCACCGCCGCGCTGGCGAAGCGCAGCGCCAGTTTCTCCTGGCCGCTGGCCAGCACGCTGATGGTGAAGTGGCTGCAATCGCGGAACGCCGCCAGGTTGGGCGAATGGTTCACCAGGCTCCACAGCACCAGCGGCGGATCCAGCGACAGCGAGGCGAAGGAATTGATGGTCAGGCCCACCCTGCGGCCGTCCGGGCAGCGCGTCGCCACGATGGCCACGCCGGTCGGATAGCTGCCGAGCACGCCGCGCAGGACTTTCGGATGCAGATCGGTGCAGCCCCAGTCCAGCGGCTGCCCCGTCGCCTGCCCGGCCGTCATGCCGCCGCCCGCGCCGCCTTGGCGGCAATGAACGCGTCGCACGCCGCCGCGTCGGCCCACCAGGGAAACAGGGCCGGCGGATGGTTGAAGCCGTTGGCGATGGCGCTGGCCAGCGCCGGCGACTCGTCCGCCGCCTGCAGCAGCTTGAGCAGGTGCGGGGCCGGCGGCATCAGCATGGAGTTGGTCCATTCCACGACCGCGCCCGCATAGTCCCAGAACCGTTCGAAGGTGCGCTGCATCCAGTCGGCGGTGAACGCCCTGTCGCCATGCTCCAGGATCGCGTCCAGGTAAACGGCGCAGGCCTTGGTGGCGTTGTTCGAGCCCTGGCCGGTGATCGGGTCGTTGGTGACCACGGCGTCGCCCAGCCCGAACACCGGGCGGCCGGACGGCAGGGTCAGCACGGGCTTGCGCACCGTGGGCGCGAAACTGCCGGCCAGGATGCCGTTGGCGTCGGTGAGCTCCACCGCGCCGCAGCGGTCGGCTTCCCACGGCAGATAAGTGCGCAGAATGCGCAGGCTCTGCTCCAGGTGTTCCTGCGGCGACTTGACGTCGCGCCAGCAATCCATCGGTCCGCCCGGCACGCCTTCGAACACCATGATCTCGCACGGTCCGGTCGCGGTCAGCGCCGGAAACACGAAATACTCGCCCACGCCGGGAATCAGGTTGAAGGCGACGCGCGAGTATTCCGGCGCCGGGCGCATGCCGTTGACGTAGGTGAGCGCCAGCGCCCGTTGCGGCCGGTCGAAGCGGGAGCGCAAAGCGTCGCGCTCGAACAGCTTGACGACCTCGCCCTTGCCCGCCGCCAGCAGCACCAGATCGTGCGAGGCCGCGAGCAGCTCCAGCTCGCCCACGCCGCCGTCCTGGATCAGCAGCCTGCCGCCGCGCGCCGCGAACAGCTCCATCCAGGCCGGCATCTTGATGCGCTGGTCCACCGCCTGCGCCGGCTTGTCCAGGCGCGCCGCCCAGTCGATCAGCTTGTGGCCGGGGCGTTCGGGATGCGGCACCGCCAGGCCGATGCCGTCGACCGTCGGACAGTCGGCCTCCCACAGGTTCAGGCCCAGGCCGCGCTCGATCTGCAACGACGCATCGAACATGCATTGGCTGGACATCACCTTGCCCTGGCGGACGTCGTCGGGCTCGCGGTTGGTGACCACGGTCACCGCGTATCCCTTGTCCAGCAGTCCCAGCGCCAAGGGCAGGCCCGCCTGCCCTCCTCCCACGATCGCGATTCGACGCATGATTTTTCTCCTTGCAGTGTCTAGGCGGCCAGGCGCGGAATCGCGGGCCTGGCCTGTTCGGGGCCCATGGCGGAATAGCCGCCGTCGACCGCGTAGTCGGCGCCGGTGACGAAGCTGGCGTGGTCCGACAGCAGGAAGGCGACCACCTCGGCCACTTCGGCCGGATCGCCGGCGCGGCCCAGCAAGTGGTAGTCGGCGGCCACCCGGTCGGTCTTGGCGCGGTCGCCGTGCGTCAGTTCGTCCATGACGCGCGACCAGGTCCAGCCCGGCGACGCCGAATTCACGCGGATGCCGTCGGCCGCGTAGTCCATCGCCAGGCTGCGCGTGGCCTGCAGCAGCGCCGCCTTGGAAACGGGATAGAGCCAGCGCCCCGTCTGCGCAACGCGCGACGAAATGCTGGTGACGTTGACGATGGCGCCGCCCCCGGCCGCCACCAGGTGCGGATGGACGGCGCGGGCCGCCATCACGGCGCTGACGAGGTTGACGTCCAGCGCGCGCAGCCAGTCGGCGCGGCCGGACGCGGCGCCGTCGTCCAGATAGGTGGCGGCCAGGTTGACCAGATAGTCGATGCGGCCGAAATGGGCGGCAGCCTCGGCCACCCCGCGCGCCAGTTGCGCGTCGTCCGCGATGTCCACCGGCCAGTGCCGCGTGCCGGCCGGGTCCTCGGCGGCCACGCGCTCGCCGCCTTCCGCGTCGATATCGAACAGCGCCACGCGCACGCCCCTGCCGCGCAGCGCCCTGACCACGCCCGCGCCGATCAGCGTGGCGCCGCCGGTCACGATGGCCACCTTGTGTTCCAGACCCTTCATCGCATCACCTCTCTCGCATGACTGAGTGAGGCGAATACTGGCGCCGCGCGCCGCCGCCGCGGTAGCCGGATCCGGCGGCCGCTATCCGAAGACTGCGTTTATTCGGGGGAAAGCTGATCCAGGTCGCGCCGGCGTGGCCGCAAACTGCGGCGGCTGTCCGTTTTGTGCCGGCGCGGCGCCTGCGCTAGGGGCTCGTCTTGAGCGACGCGCGCGCATGCTCCTTGATGAGGCGCACGAAGCGCTGCACCTGGCGGCCGGGACGCTCGAAGCGCGAACGCACCAGGCTCAGCGAAAGCGGGATCGACTCGCGCAGGGGCCGCGCCACCACGCCGGGCCAGCCCTGCTCCCCGACCGAGAACTGGTCCACGATCGCCACGCCCGCCCCCACCCGCACCAGGGCGCAGGCCAGTTCCGCGCGCACGATGTCCACCGCCGCGTTCCAGCTCACGTTGGCGCGCTGGAAGGCCGCGGCCACCAACTGCCCGAACGGAATATTGCGGCTGTAGAGGATCAGCCGGTATTTCGCCAGGTCGGCCAGGCCCACCGCCTGCTGCGCGGCCAGGGGATGCCCCTGCGGCAGGATGCAGACCATCTCGCCGGTGGCCAGCGGTTCCACCACCAGATTGGGGTGATCGATGGGCAGCACCGAGATGGCCAGCTCCGCCTTGCGCCCCAGCAGTTCGTGCGCCATGTCGGCCAGCAGCGTGGTGTGGTACTTCAGCCTGACGTTGGGATAGAGCTCCAGGTATTGCGCGATGACGGGCGGCACGAAGTTCAGCGCCAGGCTGGGGCTGGAACACAGCGTCAGGGCGCCCTCCGGCCGTTCGGCAAGATCGCGGGCCAGCTCGTCGATGCGCAGGGCTTCCTCGAACAGCGCCCCCACCTCCTGGAACAGGCGGTGCGCTTCCGGCGTGGGCGTGAGCTTGCCCTTGTCGCGCTCGAACAATTGCAGGCCCAGGCTTTGCTCGGTGTGGGCGATGAGGCGGCTGATGGCCGGCTGCGACACGAAAAGCAGCTTGGCCGCCCCGTTCATGGAACCCGTCAGCATCACGGCGCGGAACACTTCCATCTGCCTGAGCTTGAAACGCATGGCTGATCCGATAATCGTTTGTTATATCCCCTGCCCAACTTAGCATAACTGCCGAATCCGGCTATTCATTAGCATTCCGAAGGCGCCTGGGGTGGTTTCCAGGCCGATTCGATAAAGGGAATGCATGGTACTGAACATAGGATTCGTCGGCCTGGGCATGATGGGCCTGCCGATGCTGGAAAACCTCGCCCGCGGCGAGGAGGACTTCGACATCCTGGCCTATGACCGCGACCCCGCGCGCCTGGAGCGCCTGGCGGGGCACCCGGCCTGGAACAAAACCCTCAGGCCGGCGGCCGGCCTGCAGGCGCTGGCCGCCTGCGACGTGGTCATCACCATGCTGCCGGACAGCACCGTCACCAATGCCGTGATCGAAGGGGAGAACGGATTGGCCGGCATCATGCGCGCCGGTTCGGTGCTGCTGGACATGGGCTCGTCCAATCCCGCCGAGACGCTGCGGCTGGCGCCGCTGCTGCGCGAGGCCGGCGTGACGCTGATCGACGCACCGGTCTCGGGCGCCGTGGCCAAGGCCGCCGCCGGAACGCTGGCCATCATGGTCGGCGCCGAAACCTCCGCCCTGGAGCGCGTGCGCCCGGTGCTCTCGCGCATGGGCGCCTCGCTCATCCACACCGGCGCCGTGGGTTCCGCGCATGCCATGAAGGCGCTGAACAACTATGTCTACGCGGCCGGCCTGCTCGCCGCCAGCGAAGCGCTGCTGATCGCCCGGCGCATGGAGCTGGACCTGGACGTGTTCACCGACGTGCTCAATGCCTCCAGCGGCCGCAACGTGGCCACGGAGACCAAGCTGCGCCAGTTCATCGTGCCGGGTACCTACGACGGCGGCTTCGCGCTGGCGCTGATGGCCAAGGACCTGCGCACCGCCGACTCGCTGCAAACGCTGGCCGGCGTTTCCGCCTCGCAGCTATCGCTGTGCACGGCGCTGTGGCAGCGCGCCCGCGAAGCGCTGCCGGCCGGCGCGGACAACACCGAGATCCACCGCTACCTGGAGCGCCTGAACGCTCCCGCGCCGGCCTGAACACGCCGGCGCCGACCATAACGACACCCGACAGGAGACAGACATGAAACGATCCGCCGCCGCATTCAAGCTGGCGCTAGGACTGGGCGCGGCCCTGCTGGCCGCCGCCGGCGCCCGCGCGTCCACCTACCCCGACCACCCCATCCGCATGGTCGTGCCTTTTCCGCCCGGCAGCATCACCGACGTGGTGGCCCGCAGCCTGGGCAAGGCCATGGCCGACGACCTGGGCCAGCCCATGGTCGTGGAGAACAAGCCGGGCGCCAACGGCATCATCGGCACCCACGACGTGGCCAAGGCCAAGCCCGACGGCTACACCCTGGTCGTGGTCGGCGTCTCCACCGCGGCCAGCGGGGTGAGCCTGTTCAAGGACCTGCCCTACAACCCCGCCACCGACCTGGCCCCCATCGGCGCCGTGGCCGAGACGCCTTACCTGCTCGTGGGCTCGCCGCGCATGCCCGGCACCAAGGTGTCCGACCTGTTCGCCTACGGTGCCCAGAATCCGGGCAAGCTGACCTACGCGTACGGCTCGGGCAGCGCCCAGGTGTTCGGCGCCAAGCTGGCCGCCATGGGCAGGATCAACGTCACGCCGGTGCCTTATCGCGGCGGTCCGCAGGCGCTCACCGACGTCATCGGGGGCACCGTCGACCTGACCTTCACCGACCTGGCCAACGGCCTGCAGCAGGCGCGCGCCGGCAAGGTCAAGACCTACGGCGTCAGCACCCCGGAACGCTTCGCGCTGGCGCCGGACATTCCCACGCTGAACGAAACCGGCGCCCCCGGCTTCGACCTGACGGTGTGGTTCGGCCTCATGGGCCCCGCCGGCCTGCCCGCCCCGGTGCTCGACCGCCTGTCGCAATCGCTGGACAAGGCCCTGGCCAGCGCGGAACTCAAGCAGACCTACGCGCGCCAGGGCCTGACCGTGAAGGTGCAGAGCCCCGCCGAGTTCGGCGGCTTCGTGCGCGCCGAAATCGACAAATGGGCCGCCATCGTCAAGGAAACCGGCATTCCGCCGCAATGAATCCCGCATCCAACTTGTTCCAGGAACCCCATCCATGTCGCTGATCGATATCCGCAAGCGCTGCCTCATCGTCGAAACCACGTTCCATGAAAATGGCCCGGCGCCGGAACGGCCTCTCAAGCTCGCCGCCTCCTGCGCCGTCATTCGCAACCCCTACGCCGGCCGCTACGAACCGGACCTCATGCCCTTCATGGCGGAGCTGCGCAGCCTGGGCACGCTGCTGGCGACCGAGCTGGTGGACACGCTGGGCGGCAAGGAAAACATCGAGGTCTACAGCAAGGCCGCCATCGTCGGCCTGGACGGCGAAATGGAACACGGCGCGGTCTGGCACGAAGCCGGCGGCTGGGCCATGCGCAGCGTGCTGGGCGAGCCCAAGGCCATGGTGCCCGCCGTCAAGGCCGTGGCCGTGGCCGGCTACCGCATGATGGTGCCGGTGCACTACATCCACGCGTCCTATGTGCGCAGCCATTTCAACAGCATCGAGATCGGCATCCAGGACGCGCCGCGCGCCAACGAGATCCTGTTCGCCCTGGTGATGGGCACGGGCGGCCGCGTGCATTCGCGGCTGGGCGGACTGACCAAGGAAGCGGTGTCCGTGCACGACGGGCAGCGCTGAAGCCCCGGCTAGATGCCCGGGATCGTCAGCGACAGCCCCGCGCGGTCGGCCACGTTGCAGATGTGGGCGCGCATGGCGCGGCGCGCGGCCTCGGGCGATCCGGTGGCCAGCGCGTCGATGATCTCGGCGTGTTCGCGGATGGGTTCGCGCACGCGCGCCGGGTCCGCGAACGCGACCTGGCGGCTGCCGTCGACCACGTCGCCGATGCTCTCGGCGAGGTCCAGCAGCATGGGACTGCCGGCGATCTCGAAAATGCAGGCATGGAAGGCGTGGTCGCCCTCGGACATCGTGACCAGGTCGCCGGCGTCGGCCGCCTGTTCCATTTGCGTGACGGTCGCACGCAGGCGGCTCAGCCCGGCCGGCGTGACGACGCCGGCGGCCAGGCCGGCGGCCAGTTCCTCCAACTGATTGCGCACCAGATAGACGTCGCGCAGCGCATAGCGCCCCTGGAAACGCCAGCGGCCGTAGGCGCTGCCCAGCCCCTTCTCTCCGGGCCTGGCGATGAACACTCCGCGGCCGGCCTCGCTGCGCAGCATGCCCAGGCCTTCCAGCATGGTGATGGCCTCGCGCAGCGAGGCGCGGCTGACCCCCAGCGACTCGGCAAGCTGGCGCTGCCCCGGCAGCTTGCCGGCCGCCGCCCATTCGCTCGAACGGATGCGGGCCTGCAACTGCTGGGCGATGTGTTCGACGGTGTTCATCGTGGCATTCCTCAATGCGCGGCTCGCGCCCCGGCGGTCGTTGACAGCCAAATCCTGCCTGGGCATTATGACACCCAACTGGTCTGACCGGTAAGGATAAAACCGGGCAGGACAATGCCCTATCCTTTTTGAATGAAGCGCCGCTCATGACCGATCTCTACGATAGATTCGCCCGCGCCGTCGACGCCCTGGCCCGACTGGGCGACTACCCTTATTCCGAGCGGCGCCAGGCCTGGCTGGACCGGCTGCGCGTCAACCTGCCCGAGCTGGAAGCGCTGGACGCGCTGGCGCCGGAAGCGGAACTGGGCTACCTGGCGCCGCCCCCCGCCGCGCCGGGCGTCCCGCTCTCCGCCGCGCAGGCGGGCCGGGGCATCGCGGTCTCGCGCCATGCGCCCGGCATCGCCGCCATCGCGCGCGAATGCCGCGCCGCCCCCGAACGCGCGGCCGAGGCCGCCAAGGCCGCGCTGGCCGCCGCGCGCCGGCAGGCCGGGCTGAACGCCTTCATCGCCCTGTCGGACACGCCCGCGCTGGACGGCGCCGCCGCGGCCGCGGCCCGCAAGTTGCGCGAGGGCGCGGCCATGCCCTTGATGGGCGTGCCGATAGCCGTGAAGGACCTGATGCAGGTGGCGGGCTTTTCGCAAACCAACGGCAGCGGCGGGTTGAAGCCGCCGCCCGCCCTGCGCGATGCCCTGGCCGTGGCGCGCCTGCGCGACGCCGGCGCGCTGGTGGTCGGCACGACCAATCTGCACGAACTGGCCTACGGGATCACCAGCGAAAACCCGCACTACGGTTGGGTCGGCAACCCGCAAGCGGCGGGCTACACGGCGGGCGGTTCCAGCGGCGGTTCGGCCGCGGCGGTGGCCGCGGGCATCGTGCGCCTGGCCATCGGCACCGACACGGCGGGCTCGATCCGCATTCCCGCGTCCTGCTGCGGCGTGGTGGGCTTCAAGCCCACGTTCGACGCCATTCCACGCGAGGGCGCGCAGGCGCTGGGCGCCAGCCTGGACCACCTGGGCCCCATCGCCGCCAGCGTGGCGGACGCCGCGCTGGCCTTTTCCATCATGGCGGGCCAGGCGGAGCGCACCGTCAGCGTCGGCGCGCTGACCGGGCTGCGCGTGGGCGTACCGCGCAACTACTTCTACGCCCCGCTGGCCGACGACGTGGCGCAGGCGGTCGACCGCGCCCTGGCCTTGATGCAGGCCGACGGGGCGACCCTGGTGCCGCTGGACCTGCCCGGCGTCGAGCACAGCGCGGCGCTGCAGTTCGCCACCCTGTGCAGCGAAGCCACCGACATCCATTGGCGCAGGCTGGTCGACCAGCCCGACACCCTCGGCCCCGACGTGCGGGTGCGGCTGGAGATCGGCCAATTCTTCCCCGCCACCTGGTACACGCGGGCCCAGCGCGGTCGCGCCGCGCTGGCGCGCGCGTTCGACCAGGCGATGCAGGCGGTGGACGTGCTGGTCACGCCCACCCTGCGCATCGAACCGCCGCGATCCGGCGCGGGCGCGGTCGTCATCGGCGGCCAGGAAGTGCCGCTGCACACCGCCGTCACCGGCCTGACCATGCCCTTCAACCTGACCGGCATGCCCGCCTTGACGCTGCCCTGCGGCAGCGGCGCCAACGGCCTGCCGATAGGCCTGCAGATCGCCGGCGCGCGCGGCGCGGACTGGCGCGTGCTGAACGCGGCGGCGCGGGTCGAGGCGCTGCTGGCCGTCTAGCGCATGCGTGGCGCGGCCCGCCCTGCATGCTGGTAAACACTAACTGGTCAGACCGGTACTACAGGATTAAAAAACAAACGACGTTCCCCGACCGCCGACATCGTTCGCCCTCGCGGACGACGGCATCGCCGCAGCTCCTTTCCAAAAGGAAACCACGATGAAACTGCTTCGCTTTGCCGCAGCCGTATCCGCGGTCGTACTCGCCTCCTCCGCCCAAGCCGCGGACCCCATCGTCATCGGCGTGAGCATCGCGCAATCCCCTCCCGGCTCCGTGGTGCAGGGCACCCAGGTGAAGGACGGCGTGGAAATCATCACCAGGATGATCAACGACAAGGGCGGCGTGCTGGGCCGTCCGCTGAAGATCGTCTACGAAGACGACCAGGGCATTCCGGAAAAGGGCCGCGCCGCGGCCGAGAAACTGATCTCGCGCGACAAGGTCGTGGCCGTGACGGGCGGCCACCAGAGCTCGGTCTGCCTGGCCGAGATCGAAGTCGCCCATCGCTACAAGGTGCCGTACGTCAACACCAACTGCTGGTCCGACGACGTGCGCATCAAGGGCTACCCCGAGGTCTTCAATCCGGCCAACTACAACACGCGCGTCTCCAGCGCCATGGCCGACACCATCGCCGCGCTGAAGGTCAAGAGCGTGGTCGCCTTCGCCGAGAACACCGACTACGGCATCGGCCAGGCCAAGCTGCTGGGCGATTTCCTCAAGAAGACCTCGCCGGATACGCAATACAAGTACGTGGCGCTGGACCGCGCCGGCAAGGACTTCACGCCGGCGGTGCTGCCGCTGCGCGGCAATCCGCCCGAGCTGGTGGTCAACATCATGTTGCCGCCGGCCGCCTATATCCTGATGAACCAGCTCTACGAACAGGGCGTGGCGCCCAGCGCCAAGACCTGGTTCTACGACGGCGCCGGCATCGCCGACTACCCCGACTTCTGGAAGAACGTGAAGGAAGCCGGCAAGTACATGCTGGCCTTCGGCCTGTACCACCCGCAAATGCCCATGCCGCAATTGGGCCTGGACGTGGGCGCCGCCTACCAGAAGCAGGCCAGGACCGAACCCAACCGCCTGATCTTCCAGGCCGCCGACTCGGTGCTGTTGATCGCCCGCGCGATCGAGGAAGCCAAGTCGACCGACAGCGCCGCCATCATCAAGACCCTGCAGGGCATGCAGTTCGAGGGCGTGCGCGGCACGTTCGGTTTCTCGCAGCAGCCCGGCTATACCTACCAGCAGTGGGTCGACATCCCCTACGTCACCTACCAGCTCACCGACGTGGACCAGCCCCTGAGCAAGACCACGCTGATCCAGGCCTCGGGCCAGCCGCTGCAGATCGACAAAGTCGTCAAGCCTGAGAAATGAGTGGTCCCAAGGGCGCTTTTGCCTTCCATTTGTGAACCGCAATGAACGCCGGGGGTCCGCCCCGGCGTCAGGGAGCATCGAGTGCTGGCACTGGACCTGTTCGTCAACGGCCTGATCATCGGCCTGTTCTACGCGCTGATGGCGGTCGGCCTGACCATGATCTTCGGCATCCTGAAGGTCGTGAATTTCGCGCACGGCGAGTTCTACATGATCGGGGCCTACACCTACACCCTGGTGTCGCTGGCCCTGGGCGTGCCGCCCTGGCTGGCGCTGCCCGTGGCCGCGGCCGCCGGCGCGCTGCTGGGCTGGGCCACCGAACGCTGGCTGATGCGCCCGCTGTACGCCGGCTACGGCTCCTGGGGGTTGATGAAGGACGAGTACGCGGTGGTGGTCACCTTCGGCCTGTCGCTGCTCCTGATCAACCTGGTGGACAAGGTGGTGGGCCCCTACCCCATGCGCGGCCCGGCCCTGTCCGACGTGACGCGCATGGCGGTCGGCCCTTTCATGATGAGCGGCCAGAAGCTGATCACGGCGGGCCTGTCCATCGTGCTGCTGGTCGGGCTGGCGCTATTCATCAAACGCTCGCTCTGGGGCCGCCAGGTGCAGGCGGTGGCGCAGAACCGGCTGGGCGCCTCCATCGCCGGCATCGACACCGCGCGCGCCAGCAGCATTATCTTCATGGCCTCGGGCGTGCTCGCGGCGCTGGCCGGCGCGTTGCTGGCGCCGGTCATCAATCCCGCGCCGGACGTGGGCGCGTTCCCGGCCATCAAGTCCTATGTGATCGTCGTGATCGGCGGCATGGGATCGATACCCGGCAGCATCCTGGCGGCGCTGGCGCTGGGCGTGCTCGAAAGTTTCGGCGCGGTGTACCTGTCCTATGACTACCGCGACACCTTCGGGCTGGCCCTGCTGATCCTGATCCTGCTGTTCCGGCCCAAGGGCCTGTTCGGCGAACGCGCGCGGGAGGTCTGAACATGGATCCGCTCACCCACCCCAACCTGCTGCGCAACAAACTGCGCCAGGAGATGCGCCTGTCGCTGGCGTTCCTGGCCGTGCTGGCGTTGCTGCCGCTGGGCATTTCGTCGCCGTATTGGCTGGGCGTGCTGATCGTCAGCATGTATTTCGCGATGCTGGCCACCGGCTGGAACCTGCTGGCGGGCTACACGGGCCAGTTTTCGCTGGCGCCGGCGGCCTTCGCCATGCTGGGCGGCTACACCACCGGCCTGCTGGCCTTCCACTGGGGCGTGCCGCTGTGGCTGGGCCTGCCGTTGTCGGCGGTTGTGCCGGGGCTGATCGGCCTGGTGCTGGGCCGCATCGTGCTGCGGCTGTCGGGCCCCTACCTGGCGCTGACCACGCTGTCCTTCGCCGAGATCGCGCGCCTGATCATCTACAACTCCATCGACTTCACCCGCGGCGACCAGGGCCTGCACGTGCCGGCCCTGCTGGACAGCCGCGTCGGCAACTACTACCTGTTCCTGGGCGTGCTGGCGGCGGTGACGCTGCTGGTCTTCCTGCTGCTGCGGGCCCGGCCGGGCCGCTTCCTGCAGGCGATCCGCGACGATGAGATCGGCGCGGCCAGCCGGGGCATCGACGTGGTGCGCTACAAGACCCTGGCCTTCCTGGCGAGCTGCGCCATCTGCGGATTCGCCGGCGGGCTGTATGGCACGTTCGCGCAGTTGGTCAGCCCGGAGCTGGGCATCGTGGCGCAGACCGGCATGGTGATCGCCATGGTGGTGATCGGCGGCATGGGCACGCTGGTCGGCCCGCTGCTGGGCGCCGTGCTGGTGTACGTGGCCTCCGAGATGCTGCGCGACGTCGGCAACATCCAGATGATCGTGTTCGCGCTGCTGGTCATCGTATTCGCGCGCTTTTTCCGCGAGGGGCTGTGGGGCCTGGCGCGCCGCGCCGCGCTGCGCCGTTCCGGCAACGCCAGGGGGGCCTGATGGCACTGCTGCAGATATCGGGAATACAGAAGCGCTTCGGCGGCCTGCTCGCGGTGAACGGCGCGGGCATGGACGTGGCCGACGGCGAACTGCTGGGGCTGATCGGCCCCAACGGTTCGGGCAAGACCACCCTGCTCAACGTCCTGTCGGGCCACCTGGCGGCGGACGCGGGCGAGGTGCGGCTGGACGGCCGCAGCATCATGGGCCTGAACCCCACGCAGCTGACGCGGCTGGGCGTGCTGCGGATGTTCCAGATGACCCGCGTGTTCAACCGCGTGAGCGCCTACGACAACCTGGTCGTGTGCGGGCTGGCGATGGGGCTGGACGAGGCCGGCGCGAGCCGCCGCGCGCTGGACCTGCTGGAGGAGCTCAAGCTGGGCCACGTCATGCACCTGGACGCGGGGCAGCTATCGGGCGGGCAGAAGAAGCTGCTGGAATTCGGCGCCTGCTTCATGGTGCCGCCGCGCGTGGCGCTGCTGGACGAACCCTTCGCCGCGGTGCACCCCGTCATGAAGGAAACCATGTCGGAGTTCATCCGCCGCCGCAACCAGGGCGGCCAGACGTTCATCCTGGTCAGTCACGATATGCCGGTGGTCGTGGACTTGTGTCCGCGCTCGGTCTGCATGAACGCCGGCCGGGTGCTGGCCGATGGCCCCACCCAGCAGGTGCTGCGCGAGCCGGCGGTGATCGAGGCCTATCTGGGCGAGCAGGGACAAGAGGAGCAGAACCATGCCTGACACCCTCCTGGCCATGGAGAGCGTGACCGCCGGCTACCTGGGCGACATCGACGTGCTGCGCAATGTGTCGCTGACGGTGGAGGCGGGCCGCATCAGCGGCCTGATCGGCCTGAACGGCGCGGGCAAGTCGACGCTCATGAAGGCGATCTGCGGGTTCCTGCCGCCGAAGTCCGGCCGCGTGACGCGGGCCGGGCGCGACATTTCCGGGCAGGCGCCGCATCGCATGATCGACGACGGCCTTTGGTACATCCCGCAGGAATCCAGCCTGTTCCCCTACCTGACGGTGGAGGAAAACCTGCGCCTGCCGCTGGAAGGCCGGCGCAAGCGCTACGGCGAGATGCTGGAATCGCGCTTCGCCGACACGCTGGAGCGGTTCCCGGTGCTGAAGGAGAAGCTGAAGGACCAGGCCGGCAATCTGTCGGGGGGCCAGCAGAAGTCGCTGGAGTTCGCCAAGGCCTATATGGTCCAGCCCCAGGTCTGCCTGATCGACGAGCCCAGCATCGGGCTGGCGCCGCGCGTGGCGGCCGAGGTGTTCCAATGGATCCGCGCGTTCGCCGAGACGGGCATGGGGATCCTGCTGGTGGACCACAACGTGCGCCGGGTCGTGGCCATGTCCAACCACATCTACGTGCTGAGCCTGGGCGAGATCACCGCTTCCGGCTCGCCCGAGGATTTTGCCGGCGACCTGCACGAACAGGTGCGCGAATGGCTGGGGATCAATTTCTGATGGATACGCGGACTCTGATGGCGCAGCCTTTGACGGCCGAGGCGTTCGCGCCCTACGGCGAGGTGGTCAGCAGCGCCGGCCGCAGCGGCCGCGAAATCAACGCGGGCACCTCGCTGCGGGTGGAGTTGCGGGAGCCCGACCTCCTTGCTGCGGGCGGACGGCCTTCGCTGTCGGTGTTCCGGGCGCAGGGAATCGCACTGCCGTTCGCGGCGCAGGTGGTGGAGCGGCATCGGCTGGGCAGCCAGACGTTCCTGCCGCTGGCGGCGACGCCTTATGTGGTGCTGGTGGCGCTGGGCGCGGACGCGCCGGATCCGGCGACGCTGCGCGCTTTCCTGGCGGGTCCGGGGGTGGGGGTTACCCTGTGGCGGGACGTTTGGCACCACCCGCTCCTGGCGCTGGCGGACGGCGAGTTCGCGGTGCTTGAGCGGGCCGGCCCCAGCGTGGATTGCGAGCTGGTGCCGTTGCCGGATGCGCCCTGGATGCTGCGGGCGGAGTGACCCGGCAGGTTGCGCGCGCGGCCGGGCTCAGGCGGAGGCTTTGCGCCAGACGCTGGCGAGCCAGGGCTGCTGTTCCAGGGGCAGGCCTTGCGGGCGGAAGTAGTGTTCGAGTTCTTCGAAGCCGGCGTCCGCCAGCAGGCTGCGCCAGCCTTCCAGGTCATGGTAGGCGCCGTAGCGGCCGCGATTCCAGCCTTCCTGGTTGCCGCCGCGCGGATTGGAGCTGAACAGCACGCCGCGTGGTTTGAGGGCGGCACGCAGTTCGCGCAATACCCGGGGCAGTTCCTGGCCGGGCACGTGGAACAGGACGGCGTTGGCGAAGATGCCGTCGAAGCGGTCGTCGGGCAGCGCGAGGTGCAGGAAGTCCTGGTGCCAGACTTCGCAACCGCTGGCCTCGCGGGCCATCTCGACGAAGCGCGCGGTGCCGTCGAGGCCGACGGCGCGATGGCCCAGGGCGGTGAACGTCTTGAGGTCTCGGCCGGGGCCGCAGCCCAGGTCCAGGATGTCGTACGGAGGTTCGCCTTCGATGTGGCGCAGCAGCGCGGCGATGTTCTGGCTGACATCGTGGTCGCGGGTGCCGGCTTCGAACGAATCGGCGTTGTCTTCGTAGTGCGCGAGCGTCAGGGCGGTGATGTTCGCCAGGTCTTCGGGGGTCAGGTGCATATCGGGGATTGTGCACCAACTGGAGGAGTGGTGGGAGGCGGTGCTATTGACGCCGATCGCGGCGGGGGCCTGGGGCGCGCGGGGCCCCGCCGCGACCGGCTGCATTGGTTTTGGCTGTCCCGTCACTGGGGAGATTGGGGTTCTTGAGGTTCTTGCCTGGAGCTTCGGAACCTCGGAAGCGTTTGCGGGGTCGCCCCAAGGCGGCCGCGCGGGCGGCCTTTTGGGGCATTTGGGTGTGCTGGGCTGACCGCCGTGAAGCCCATGCAAAAAGGGTGCAGGCGCCGGAGATTTTCCGGTGCCTGCACCCTTGTCATTGCGGAACCGCCGGCAGCCGGATGCCGCGGCGGAAGGCGCACGCGCGCCCTCCGGGGTCCGGCGCCGCAGGCCGCGTCAGGCGGCGATGCGGCCTTCGATGCTGGCCTTGACGGCGGGCAGGTCCTTGGGCAGGCCCTGCTCCAGCTGGGTGAAGAGCTCGTCGTGCAGGGCGAGTTCCGCGCGCCAGGCGTCCGCGTCCACGGACATGACCTGTTCGAACTTGTCCGGGCTGAACTCCAGGCCGGTCCAGTCGATGTCCTGGTAGCTGGGCGAAATGCCGAACACCTGGTCCACGCCCTTGGACTGGCCGTCGATGCGGCCGAGCATCCAGCGCAGCACGCGCATGTTGTCGCCGAAGCCGGGCCAGACGAACTTGCCGTCGGGGCCCTTGCGGAACCAGTTGACGCAGTAGATGCGCGGCAGCGTGGCGCCGGCGGCTTCCAGTTGCTTGCCCAGCTTCAGCCAGTGGCCGAAGTAGTCGCTCATGTTGTAGCCGCAGAACGGCAGCATGGCGAAGGGGTCGCGGCGCACAACGCCCTGCTGGCCGGCGGCCGCGGCGGTGGTTTCCGAGCCCATGGTGGCGGCCATGTAGACGCCTTCGACCCAGTTGCGGGCTTCGGTGACCAGCGGCACGGTGGTGGAACGGCGGCCGCCGAAGATGAAGGCGTCGATGACCACGCCCTGCGGATTTTCCCATTCGGGGTCGATCGAGGGGCATTGCGCGGCCGGCGCGGTGAAGCGCGCGTTGGGGTGCGCGGCCTTGCGGCCGGTTTCGCGCGCGATGGCCGGGGTCCAGTCCTGGCCTTGCCAGTCGACCAGGTGCGCGGGCGGCGTGTCGGTCATGCCTTCCCACCAGACGTCGCCGTCATCGGTGAGCGCCACGTTGGTGAAGATGACGTTGGCCTTGAGCGTGGCCATGGCGTTGAAGTTGGTCTGCTCGCTGGTGCCCGGCGCCACGCCGAAATAGCCGGCTTCCGGGTTGATGGCGTGCAGCCGGCCGTCCGGGCCCGGCTTGATCCAGGCGATGTCGTCGCCGATGGTGGTGACTTTCCAGCCGTCCATGCCCTGCGGCGGGATCAGCATGGCGAAGTTGGTCTTGCCGCAGGCCGACGGGAAGGCGGCGGCCACGTGGTACTTGCGGCCCTTGGGCGAGGTCACGCCCAGGATCAGCATGTGTTCGGCCAGCCAGCCCTGGTCGCGGCCCATGGTGGAGGCGATGCGCAGCGCGAAGCATTTCTTGCCCAGCAGCGCGTTGCCGCCGTAGCCCGAGCCGAAGCTCCAGATCTCGCGGGTCTTGGGGAAGTGGACGATGTACTTGGTGGGGTTGCACGGCCAGGCCACGTCGGCCTCGCCGGCGGCCAGCGGCTTGCCCACGGAATGCACGCAGGGCACGAAGTCGCCGTCGGCGCCCAGCACGTCGTACACCTGCTTGCCCATGCGCGTCATGATGCGCATGTTCACGACCACGTAGGGACTGTCGGAGAGTTCCACGCCGATGTGGGCGATGTCCGATCCCAGCGGGCCCATCGAGAACGGCACGACGTACAGCGTGCGGCCGCGCATGGCGCCGTCGAACAGGCCGTTGAGCGTATCGCGCATTTCGGCCGGATCCGCCCAGTTGTTGGTCGGGCCGGCGTCTTCGGCGCGGTCGGAACAGATGAAGGTGCGGTCCTCGACCCGCGCAACGTCGGAAGGATCCGACCAGGCCAGGTAGGAATTAGGCCGCTTGGCGGGGTTGAGCCTGCGCAGGGTGCCCGACTGGACCATCTGCTCGCACAGCCGGTCGTACTCTTCCTGAGAGCCGTCGCACCAGACGATGCGGTCGGGCTTGGCCAGGGCGGCGACGCTCGCCACCCAGTCGATCAGGCCGCGGTGCTTGACATAGGCAGGCACGTTCAAGGCTGCCAATCCCCCATCCAAAGGCTTATTCATCGGGGTCATCTCCATTCTAGTAAGGCTAATGGTGATACGGCCCCATTTAAGTGGGGCCGTATCAATTTGCGCCATCATACTTGCAGCGGCCGGCTGCCCGTCAACCCATCCTCTTGGACGACATTGTCACGGGTTGAGACCGCCTAGGCATAGCTGCCGCCGCGCAGCTCCCTGCGGATGATCTTGCCCGTGGCGGTGGTCGGCAAACTGGTTACAAAGCGGATCGCGCGCGGATATTCGTGCGCCGCGAGACGGGTGCGGACGTGGGCCTGCAGGGACTTCACCAGCGCCTCGTCGCCCTGGTAGCCGTCGTTCAAGACCACGTAGGCCATCACGATCTCGGTGCGCTCGGCGTCGGGCACGCCCACCACGGCCGCCATGCGCACCGCGGGATGGCCGATCAGGCAATCCTCGATGGGGCCCGGGCCGATGCGGTAGCCGGCGCTGGTGATGACGTCGTCGTTGCGGCCGACGAAGCGGATGAAGCCCTGCTCGTCGCGCACGCCCAGGTCGCCGGTCAGGAGGTAGTCGCCGGCGAATTTCTCGGCCGTGGCCTCGGGGTTGTTCCAGTAGCCCAGGAACATCACCGGATCCGGCCGCAATACGCCGATATTGCCTTCCTGTCCATCCGCCACTTCGGCGCCCCGGTCATCCACAATCGCCACGCGGTGCCCGGGCGCGGCGCGGCCGATGGACCCGATGACGGGATCGAAGAGCGAGGAACACGACGACACCAGCATGTTGCATTCGGTCTGGCCGTAGAACTCGTTGATGGTCACGCCCAGCACGCGGCGGCCCCAGTCGATCAGTTCCGCGCCCAGCGATTCCCCGCCGCTGGCCACCGAGCGCAGCGCCAGCGCGCCCGCCGCGGGCGGCTGCGCCACGCCGCGCATCATCTTCAGCGCGGTAGGCGGCAGGAAGGTGTGCGTCACGCCGTGGCGCGCCATCAGTTCGAAGGCGCCGGCGCCGTCGAACTTCTCGAAGCGGCGCGCCAGCACCGGCACGCCGTGGTGCCAGGCCGGCAGCAATACGTCCAGCAGCCCGCCGATCCAGGCCCAGTCGGCCGGCGTCCACATCAGGACGGCGTTCTCGGGGAAGAACTCGTGCGACATCTCCACGCCCGGCAGGTGGCCCAGCAGCACGCGGTGCGCGTGCAGCGCGCCCTTGGGCTTGCCGGTGGTGCCCGAGGTATAGATGATGACCGCCGGGTCGTCCGCCGCCGTCGCCACGGGCGCGTAGTCGGCGGACTCGGCGGCCAGCGCGGCATGGAACGGCACCGCGTCGTCCACGGCCTCGTCGTCGATGCAATAGACGACTTTCAGGTCCGGCAGGCTGGCGCGGATTTCGCGCAGCTTGCGGCAGCCCGCGGCGTCGGTCACGAGCGCGGCCGCGCCGCTGTTGGCCAGCCGGTACTGGATGGCGTCCACGCCGAACAGCGTGAACAGCGGCACGGCGACGGCGCCCATCTTGTAGACCGCGATGTGCGTCACCGCCGTCTCGGGCGCCTGCGGCAGGTAGATGGCCACCCGGTCGCCGCGCGCGATGCCGTGGCGCTCCAGGCTGCGGGCCAGGCGGTTGGACTGCTCCTTGATCTGGTCGAAGGTATAGCGCGACTGGGCGCCGTCGCTCTTCTCGTAGATCAGCGCCAGCCGGCCGCTGCCGTCGGCCCACTTGTCGCAGGCGTCGACGCCGATGTTGTAGGCCTCCGGCACCTGCCATTGGAACTGGGACGCAAGCTGCGTATAGGAATCGGCTCTGGACAGCATGGTTTGTCTCTAGTGTTATTGGAGATGGAAACGCCCGGATCGCGCGTTCTTGCCACAAACTTGACCCAGGCTCAATAATAAGCCCCCGCCCACCGCCACGCCGCCCTTCCCCGCATGGAAAAAGCCGCCACCGTCCCGATGCGCCGTCCACCGGCCAGCGCCAAATCCGAGCAACGCATCCGGGACATCCTGCGCGTCGCGCGCCAGGTCTTTTCCGAAGCGGGCTTCCAGGCGGCCACGGCCACCGGGATCGCGCAGCGGCTGGGCGTGTCCGAAGCCACGGTCTTCACCTACTTCGGCGGCAAGCGCGAGCTTTGCGTGCGGGTCATCAGCGACTGGTACGACGAGATCATCGCCAAGGTGGAAGACGACCTGCCCCGCGTGCACGGCACGCGGGCCCGGCTGCACTACCTGGTGCACGCGCACCTGCGGCATTTGCTGGCCGAGGGGTCCGGGCTGTGCGCCTTCATTCTTTCCGAGGGACGGGCGCGCAACGATGACTTCGGCGAGGTCTACGCCGCGCTGCAGCGCCGCTACACCGCGCCGCTCATGCGCATCCTGGCCCAGGGCCAGGCGGACGGCGACATCCGGCGCGACATGCCGCTGCGGCTGCTGCGCTCCGCGGTCTACGGGCCGATGGAGCACGTGCTGTGGGACGCCATCCTGCGCGGCGCGCGGGTGGACGTGGGCGCCACCGCCGACCAACTCGTCGGTTTCCTGTGGCAGGCCCTGCAGCCGCCCGCGCAGGACGCGCTGGCGCTGGCCCAGTTCCGCGGCGAAGTGCGCGACGCCCTGCATCGGCTTCAGTCGTCGGAGAACAGGGACGGCGGCACGTACTGAGGGAAGCCGTTGTAGGTCTCGCCTCTTGCGGCGGGCTGCAGGCTCCAGGAATGCCGCGCATTGGGCACGCCGCCGTCCACGCGGATGACGCTGCCGTTGATGAAGGCCGCCGCCGGCGACAGCAGGAAGACCACCGCCGCGGCCAGCTCGGCCTCGGTGCCGAAGCGCTGCAGCGGCACCTTGGTCTTCAGCCCGCGCAGCACCTCGCGGTATTCCTCGTCGTAACTGTCCATGCCGCTGGACGCGATCCAGCCGGGCGCCACCGCGTTCACGCGCACGCCCGCATGCCCCCATTCGCAGGCGGCCGTCTCGGTCAGGTTCCAGACGCCGGCGCGGGCCGCGCCCGAATGGCCCATGCCCGGCATGCCGCCCCAGATATCGGCCAGCATGTTCACGATGGCGCCGCCGTGCTGGCGCATGTGCTGGGTGTAGACCTCGCGCGCCATCAGGAAAGTGCCGTGCAGGTTGTTCTGGACCACCGCGTTCCAGCCGTTGAAACTGATGCGGTCCAGCGGCGCGGGGAATTGTCCGCCCGCGCAATTGAACAGGCCGTCGATGGCGCCATGGCGCGCCAGCGCGTCGGCGACCGTGCCGCGCACGCCGGCCTCATCGCGGATGTCGCAGGCATGCACGCTGATGCGGCCGGCGGCCTCCGGGTAGATCCGCGCGATCTCCTGTTCCGCCGCCTGCAGCTTGTCCAGCTTGCGCCCCACCAGCGCCAGGCCGGCGCCCAGGGCCGCCAGTTCGTGCGCGGCGCAGCGGCCCAGGCCGCTGCCCCCGCCCGTGACGACGACCGTCCTGCCTTCGAAAAGGCCCGGCCGGAATACCGACGCATAGCGTTGGTCTGCGGCGTGTCCGCCTGCGTGTGCTTGCATGTCTCGCTCCGTTTTATTTTTTTGAGGATAACTCAATATCTATCGACCATGCATCGCCCCGCCGTCGATTTCCACCTAGAATCCTCCCATCGGCTCGCCAATTTTGTTGAGCCCGGATCAAGACAAGAGGAGACCTCGCATGACGCTGCACGCCCCGCTGGATATCGTCCGGGACGGCCCCATCGCCCGCCTGACGCTGAACCGCCCCGACATGCGCAATGCCTTCGACGAGACCCTGATCGCCGCCCTGACCGCCGCGGTCCGGGAAGCCGCCGAGGACCCGGGGGTGCGCGTGCTGCTGCTGACCGGCGCGGGCAAGGCGTTCTGCGCCGGCGGCGACCTGAACTGGATGCGCAAGATGGCCACGCTGACCGACGCCGAAAACCGCGCCGACGCCGCGAAGCTGGCCGGCATGCTGCATGCGATCTGGTCCTGCCCCAAGCCGGTGGTGGCCGCGGTCAACGGCGACGCCTACGCCGGCGGCATGGGGCTGCTGTCCGCCTGCGACATCGCCATCGCCGCCGACAGCGCCCATTTCTGCCTGTCGGAAACGCGGCTGGGCCTGCTGCCCGCCACCATCAGCCCCTACGTGATCCGCGCCATGGGCGAACGCGCCGCCAGCCGCTACTTCCTGACGGCCGAACGCTTCGACGCCGCGACGGCGCTGCGCCTGGGACTGGTGCACGGGACCGTGCCCCTGGACCGCCTGCGCGAAGAAACCGACGCGATCTGCCGCGCGCTGTCCGACAACGGCCCCGCCGCGGTGCAGGCCAGCAAGCGGCTGGTGCGCGATTTTGCCGGCCGGCCGGTGGACGACGCGCTGATCGCGGACACGGTCGAACGCATCGCCGCCATACGCAGCACGGAAGAAGCCAGGGAAGGCGTGGCCGCCTTCCTGGAAAAACGCCAACCTTCCTGGAAACAAGGCGCATAGCGGGCCCAGGCTTCCCGGAAGACGCCGCGGCGGCGCGTGCCATAATTCCAGACGCTCTTCAGGAAGCCTCATGCCTCAAGCCACACCCCCTGTTTTCCCTCCCCTGAACGCCGAGCGCCTCTGGGCCCGCGTCGACACCCTTTCCCGATTCACCCTGCCCGACGTGCCCTGGACGCGCCGCGCGTTTTCACCGCTCTTCGACGAGGCCCGCGCCTGGCTGCGCGCCGAATTCGAAGCCGCGGGCCTGGCCGTCCGCCTGGACGCGGGCGGCAACCTGATCGGCACGCTGCCCGGCCGCGACCCCGCGCGCAAGCCCATCGCCACCGGCTCGCACTGCGACACCGTCATGAGCGGCGGGCGCTTCGACGGCATCATCGGCGTGCTCGCGGGCATCGAAGTGGCGCACAGCATGCGCGAACACGGCATCCAGTTGGACCATCCCTTCGAGGTCATCGACTTTCTGTCCGAAGAGCCCAGCGACTACGGCATCTCGTGCGTCGGCAGCCGCGCGCTGTCCGGCCAGTTGGCCCCCGACATGCTGGCCGCGCGCAACGCCGAGGGCGAAACGCTGGCCCAGGGCATCGCCCGCATCGGCGGCGATCCGTCGGCCCTGGGCGCGCCCTTGCGCAACGCCGGCGAGACCGCCGCCTTCGTCGAACTGCATATCGAACAGGGTCCCGTGCTGGAAAGCCGCGGCCTGCCCATCGGCGTGGTCAGCAATATCGTCGGCATCCGCCGCGTGCAGATCACGGTGGAAGGCCAGCCCGACCACGCCGGCACCACCCCCATGGACATCCGCCGCGACGCGCTGGTGGGCGCCGCCCGCATCATCGACGCCGCCAGCCGCCAGGCCAGCGCCGCCAGCGGCAATCCGCATTACGTGGTGGCCACGGTGGGCCGGCTTTCCATGACGCCCAACGCGGCCAACGCCGTGCCCGGCCTCGTCGAACTGACGCTGGAAATGCGCAGCGACAGCGACGCCGTGCTGGACGCCTTCCCCGAAACCCTGATGGCAAGCGTGGAGCAGGACCTGAAGGCGCTGCGCCTGTCGGCGCGCTGGACGCAACTCAGCCGCGCCCGGCCCACCGACTGTACGCCGCTGGTGATGGACGCGGTCGAAGCCGCCGCCGGCCAATTGGGCTACGCTAGCATGCGCCTGCCCAGCGGCGCCGGCCACGACGCGGTCTACATGGCGCCGACCGGTCCCATCGGCATGATCTTCATCCCCTGCCTGAACGGACGCAGCCACTGCCCCGAGGAATGGATCGAGCCCGCGCAGTTGCTGGACGGCACGCGCGTGCTGTACCAATCGGTGCTGGAACTCGACCGCGCATTGCGCGGCGCCTGAACGCCCTATGCCCATGGAACAGATAGAACTCAACGACAGCACCGCCGACCGCTACCTGCTGGACGCGCCCGGCCTATCGCTGGTGGTCTTCCACAGCCGCACCTGCGGCAACTGCCGCGTCGCCCGCGAGCAACTGCCGCAGATGGAACTGCCCGTGGAACGCGTGTGCTGGGTGGATGCCGGCGACAACGGCGGCCTGGCCGAACGCTACGAGGTCTTCCACCTGCCCGCCATGTTCGTGACCCGCGACGGCGCCTTCTTCGGCCCCGTCCAGTCGACGCTGGCGGAATGGGATCTGCGCCAGCAGATCGGGCTTGCGCTGGATAGCTATCCGGCCGAACTGCCTTGAGCGCCCCCGCCCCCAAACCCCTGCGCCAGCCGCTGGACGCGCTGGCCACCGGCGCCATGCTGCTGCTGTGCGTCTGCTGGGGCTTCCAGCAGATCGCCATCAAGCTGGTCGCCGGCGACGTGGCGCCCATCATGCAGATCGGCCTGCGCTCGGCCTTCGCCGCGCTGGTGCTGGCCGCGGTGGTGTGGCGGCGCGAGGGCGCGCGCGCCTTCGGCGACGGCACCGCCCTTCCGGGCCTGATCGTGGGCCTGCTGTTCGCGGCCGAATTCCTGTTCGTGGCGCTGGGCCTGGTCTACACCACCGCCTCGCACATGTCGGTGTTCCTGTACACCGCGCCCATCTTCGCGGCGCTGGGCCTGCACTGGCTGCTGCCCGAAGAGCGCATGAAGCCGCTGCAATGGGCCGGCGTGGCGGTCGCGTTCTGCGGCATCGCCGTGGCGTTCCTGGGCAAAGGCCAGCCCGAGGGGCATCCGGGCGCGCTCAATATGCTGCTGGGCGATGCCATGGGCCTGCTCGCGGGCCTGCTGTGGGGCGCCACCACGGTGGCGATCCGCAAGACCTCGCTGTCGGAAGCCGCGCCCGCCAAGACCCTGCTCTACCAGATGGCGGCGGCGGCGATCGTGCTGCTGGCGTATGCCGCCGCCACCGGCAATGCCGGCTTCCGCTACACGCAGGCGTCGGTGCTCAGCGTCGGGTTCCAATGCGTGGTGGTGGCCCTGTCCAGCTACCTGGCCTGGTTCTGGCTGCTGCGCCGCTACCTGGCCTCGCGCCTGTCCATCCTGTCGTTCATGACGCCGCTGTTCGGCGTGAGCTTCGGCGTGCTCATCCTGGACGAACCGCTGGACGCGGCCTTCGTGCTGGGCGCGGTGCTGGTGCTGGGAGGCATCACGCTGGTGAGCGGCGCGGAGCTGCTGCGCGAGAAGCTCCGGCGCGCGCGCTGATCAGGCCCGGCGCCGCCCGGGCGCCGCGTCCAGCTTCAGCACGATCATCGCGGCGCCGGCCAGCACCAGGCCGAAGCCCCACCAGTCCAGCGCCGCGGGCCGGTCGCCCACCAGCGCCATCGCACCCAGCACCCCGACCACCGGCACCATCAGCGTGGTCAGCGTGGCCACGGTGGCGCTGACCCGCTCGCTCAGGACGAACCAGAGCCAATAGGCGACGGCCGTGCCCAGGACGATATGGAACGACAGCGCCGCCACGACGCGCCCGCTCCAGCCTTGCAGCGGAAACGATTCGCCCGAGACCAGCACGCCCGCCAGAGCGCAGGCCGCGCCGACGGCCAGTTGCCAGGCCGTGATGACGATGCGGTCGCCGGCCACGGGCCAGCCTTTCAGGTAGACGGTGCCGGCCGCCCAGCCGAACGCCGCGACCAACGGATAGACCAGGCCCTTGGCCGCCGCCAGGTCGTGCTCGCCGAAGACCGCGCGCAGCACCGGCCAGGCCAGGATGGACACCCCGGCCGCGCCCAGCAGCAGCGCCAGCGCGCGGCGGCGGTCCAGGCGTTCGCCCAGGACCGCCCACGCCAGCACGGCCGACATCATGGGCATGGTGAAGGTCAGCACCGCGGCGCGCGACGTGCTGGTGCTGAGCTGCGCCCAGGCCACGGCCAGGTTGAAGACCGCCACCGCCAGGAAGCCCCCCACCACGATGCCCGGCCACGAGGCGCGCGGCGGCAGCAGGTCCAGCCGCTTCGCGCGGGCCAGCAGCAGCAACAGCAAGGCGCCGCTGCCCAGGCCGATCAGGCGCAGGGTGAACGGCGGGACGATGGACAGGATGATCTTCACCGCCGGCCAGTTCAGCCCCCAGAACAGCGCCAGCGCGACGGGGATCAGGCGCACGCGGCCTTTTCCCTGGCGATCAGTTCGGCCAGCCCCTGGCGCTGCCCGCCCTCGGCATCGAAATTGTCCGGGCTCAGCCATTGTTCGTAGGCGGCGCGCAAGGCCGGCCATTCGCCGTCGACGATGGAGAACCATGCCGTGTCGCGGCTGCGGCCCTTGTACACCGTGGCCTGGCGGAAGATGCCTTCGAATTCGAACCCCAGGCGGGCGGCGGCCTTGCGCGACGGCGCGTTCAGGCTGTCGCACTTCCATTCGTAGCGGCGGTAGCCCAGTTCGTCGAAGACCCGGCGCATCAGCAGGAACTGCGCCTCGGTGGCGACGCGGGTGCGCTTGAGCTGGCGCGAGAACGATACGAAGCCGACCTCGATCGCCCCGTTGGGGGGATCGATGCGCATCAGCGCCAACGTGCCGACGGCGCGGCCCGATTGCAGGTCGATGATGGCGTGGTGCAGGGGATCGGCGCCGGCCTGGGCTTTTTCCGCGAACGCGCGATAGGCGGCTTCGTCGGCGAAAGGGCCGACGGACATGTAAGTCCAGTCGCTGTCGTCCGGCGCCTGGCTAAAGGCCCGGTACAGGTCCGCCGCATGGCGTTCGGCCGACAGCGGCTCCAGCCGGCAATAGCGGCCCGGCAGCGGCGTCGAGGGCGGGCGCGGACGCGCCGTCCAGCCCGGCAGGTCCGGGCCGATGGGTTGCTGATGGGCATTGACGCGGGCTTGCATGCTGCGGGCCTCTCCCTGGTTGGCGCGCCGCCGGCATTGGCGGGCGCAATCTGCATGGCCTCACGATATCGAAATCGTGGCATGATAAAAAGCACCACGACCCCGGATTTTAATAGGGCCATGATAAACCCCACCGCCCTGCTCGCCAGCCCGCTCATGCGCGGCCCCGGCGCCCTGCCGCGCCAGCGCCAATTGATCCAGCGCCTCAAGCAGGCCATCCTGGCCGGCCAACTGCCGGCCGGCGGCAAGCTGCCGTCCTCGCGCTCGCTCGCCGAAGAGCTGGAGATCTCCCGCAATACGGTGCTGATCGCGTACGAGCAGCTTACCGCCGAAGGCTACGTGATCGCAGACCGCCAGGGCACGCGCGTCGCGCCCTTGTCGGCCGCGGCGGGCGCCGCCCGGCACGCCCCGCCGCCTCCCGCCCAGGCCCCCGCCACGGCCGGGCGGCTTGCCCGCATCGTCGCCACGCGCTATGCGCACGACAGCTCGCTGCCGCTGACGCCCGGCACGCCGGCGCTGACGCAGTTCCCGGTCAATGCGTGGCGCCGCGCGCAGGACCGCGCGCTGCAGGCCGCGCCCGCCACCGTCCTGGGCTACGGGCATCCCATGGGCGAGCCCGCCCTGCGCGAAGCCATCGCTCAGTACCTGCGCGTGTCGCGCGGCGTGCGCTGCGACGCGTCCCGCATCGTCGTCACCGAAGGCGCCCAGGGCGCGCTATCGCTCTGCGTGCAGTTGCTGACCGATCCCGGCGACACCGCCTGGCTGGAAGAGCCGGGCTACCGCGGCGCGAAAGCCGCCTTCCATGGCGGCGACCTGGACGTGGTGCCGATGCGCGTCGACGCGGACGGCATCGTCATCCCCGAAGATGCCTGGCGGAACCGCCCGCCCCGGCTCATCCAGGCCACGCCGTCGCACCAGTACCCCACCGGCGCGGTCCTGTCGCTGGCGCGCCGGCTCGACCTGATCGAACGGGCGCGGCAGGCGGGGGCCTGGATCATCGAGGACGACTACGACAGCGAGTTCCGCCACCAGGGCGAACCCATCGCTGCCATGCAGGGCCTGGTGCCCGACGCGCCCGTGCTGTATGTGGGCACCTTCAGCAAGACCATGTTCCCGGCCCTGCGCCTGGGCTTCCTGGTGCTGCCCGAGGCCATCGCGGCGCAGGCCATGCCTGCCGTCATCGAAATGCTGCGCGGCGGCCATCGGCTGGAACAACTGACCATGGCGGCCTTCATCGAGAACGGCCAGTACTCGCGCCATCTCGGGCGCATGCGCCGCCTGTACCGCGAACGGCAGTCCGCGCTGCGCGACGCGCTGGCCGCCCATCTGGGAATCGAGCACGAAGTGCTGGGCGGGCACAGCGGGCTGCACCTCACGGTGCGGCTGCCGCCGGCCTATCCGGACCGGGACATCGTGCAGCAGGCGCGCAAGATCGGAATGAACCCGGGCGCCCTCTCCGCATTCACGGTATCGCCGCGTCCGGAGGACAACGGCCTGGTGATCGGGTACGGCAACACGGGGGCCGAGCGTTTCCCGGCCCTGCTGCGGCGCTTGCGCGAGGTGGCCCTGGCCTGCAGGAAACGGCGCTAGCCGCCGCCCGGACCTCAGTTGATCAGCCCGCCCAGCACCAGGACGGCCAGGACCAGCCAGAAGATGAAGCCCAGGATGGAGCGGCGCAGCAGCGCCTTGACCGCGGCCCAGAGCAGCATGAGGCCCAGCGCCAGCAGGACGAGATTGAACACCGAGGGGCTCATGCCCATCGCGCCGGCCAGGCCGGAATAGAAATCGCCCAGCGCGCCGCCGATCCCGCCCAGCAGCCACTTCAGCCCCGCGACGATGCTGCGCAGCGCTTCGCCGAGCATGCCGCCCAGCGACGCGAAGAAGCCTTCGTCCGCCGGCATCAGCGGCGCGACTCCGTCAGCATGCGCACCGCCAGCCCGGCCAGCACGGTGCCCATCAGCCAGCGCTGCACGACCATCCACAAGGGCCGGCCCGCCAGGAACCCGGCGATGGACCCGGCCATGATGGCGATGAGGGCGTTGACGGAAAGGCTGACCACGACCTGCGTCATGCCCAGCGCCAGCGACTGCGTGAACACGCTGCCGCGTTCGGGCTGGATGAATTGCGGCAGCAGCGACACGTACATGATGGCGATCTTGGGATTGAGCAGATTGGTCAGCAACCCCATGGTGAACAGCGCGCGCGGGCTGCTCTTGGGCAGTTCGTGCACCTGGAACGGCGAGCGGCCGCCGGGACGGAGCGCCTGCCACGCCATGTACAGCAGATACAGGGCGCCGCCGATGCGCAGCGCGTCATAGGCATAGGGCACCGCCATCAGCAGGGCCGTGATGCCGAACGCCGCGCAGCACACGTAGAAAACGAAGCCGACCGCCACGCCTCCCAGGGAAATCAGCCCGGCCTGGGCGCCCTGCGAGATGGAGCGGGACACCAGGTAAATCATGTTGGGCCCGGGCGTGAGCACCATGCCCAGGGCGACCAGGGCGAAAGTCAGGAGATGGGCGAGATCGGGCATGATGGGCCGGCGTGGACGCGGCAAGTGGAATCGTGAATTCACACCTTAGCCCAAAACTGTATCGGAACAGCAGACTTTCCGGTAGGAGTTTACGGGCGAGTGGCGCCGGCGATACAGTTGTTCCGTTCGTTTGCATGGAGTGTCCAGACATGCAGCATCCCCAACCACCCTCGAAAGACGGCGCCGCCATCCGCGTGGGCATAGGGGGGTGGACCTACGCCCCCTGGCGCGGCGGCGCCTTCTACCCCAAGAGCCTGCCCCACGCGCGTGAACTGGAATACGCCAGCCGCCAACTCACCGCCATCGAAATCAACGGCACTTATTACAGTACCCAGAAGCCGGCCACCTTCGCCAAGTGGCGCGACGAAACCCCTGAGGGCTTCGTGTTCTCGCTGAAGGCGTCGCGCTATGCGACCAACCGCCGGGAACTGGCGGGCGCGAAGGATTCGGTCGGCCGCTTCGTGCATGGCGGCATCGCCGAGCTGGGCCCCAAACTGGGACCCATCGTCTGGCAGTTCGCGCCCACCAAGGTCTTCAATGCCGATGACTTCAGCGCCTTCCTGGAACTCCTGCCGGAGCAGGTGGACGGGCTGCCGCTGCGCCACGTGCTGGACGTGCGCCATCCCAGCTTCGCCTGCGAGGAATACCTGCGGCTGGCCCGCCGCCACCGCGCCGCCACCGTGTTCACGGACAGCGAGGACTTTCCCTCGATCGCCGACCGCACCGCCGACTTCGTGTATGCGCGGCTGATGCGCGCCAATGCCGCGTTCAAGGCCGGCTACGCGCCCAAGGCGCTGGACGCCTGGGCGGAGCGCCTGCGCGACTGGGCGCGTGGGGCCGACCCGGCGGACCTGCCGCGGGTCGGCGTTCCCGCCGCCGCGTCGGCGCGGCCGCGCGACGTCTACGCCTTTTTCATCAACGGCGCGAAAGAGCGCGCGCCGGCAGCGGCGCGCGCGCTGATCCAGCGCCTGTAGCCTGGCGGCCTACTGCGCCACCGGCGTGCGCAGCGTCACGAACTCCTCGGCGGCCGTGGGGTGGATGCCGATGGTCTCGTCGAACACCTGCTTGGTGGCGCCCGCCTTCAAGGCGATCGCGATGCCCTGGACGATTTCTCCCGCGTCCGGACCGACCATGTGCACGCCCAGGACGCGATCGGTCGCGGCGTCGACGATCAGCTTCATCAGGGTCTTTTCCTGCGATTCGGTCAGCGTGAGCTTCATGGGGCGGAAGCGGCTTTCGAAGAGCTTGATCTCGTGGCCGGCCTCGCGCGCCTCTTCCGTCGTCATGCCCACCGTGCCGATGTTCGGCAGGCTGAACACGGCGGTCGGGATCAGCTTGTAATCCACCTTGCGGTATTCCTCGGGGCGGAACAGGCGCCGCGCCACCGCCATGCCTTCGGCCAGGGCCACCGGCGTCAGCGGCACCCGGCCGATCACGTCGCCGATGGCCAGGATGGACGGCTCGGCCGTGCGGTATTCGTCGTCCACCTCGATGAAACCGTCTTCCTTCAGCTTGACGGCCGTGTTCTCCAGCCCCAGGTCGTCCAGCATGGGCCGGCGGCCGGTGGCGTAGAACACGCAGTCGGCCTCGATGACCGAGCCGTCCTTGAGGGTGGCGGCCAGCGTGCCGTCGGCCCGCTTGTCGATGCGGGCCACGTCCGAGTTGAAGCGCAGGTCGATGCCTTTTTTCACCAGTTCGTCGCGCAGGTGCTCGCGCACGCCCTGGTCGAAACCGCGCAGGAACAGCGGGCCGCGGTACGCCTGCGTGGTCTGCGCGCCCATGCCGTTGAAGATCGAGGCGAATTCCACCGCGATATAGCCGCCGCCCACCACCAGCACGCGGCGCGGCAGCTCCTTCAGGAAGAAGGCCTCGTTCGAGGTGATGGCGTGCTCCTTGCCCGGGATGTCGGGGATCTGGGGCCAGCCGCCCGTCGCCACCAGGATGTGGGCGGCGCTGCAGGTCTTGCCGTTGATTTCGACGGTATGCGGATCCCGGATGCGCGCGTGCCCTTCCAGCAGCGTCACTCCGCTGTTGACCAGCAGGTTGCGGTAGATGCCGTTCAGGCGCTCGATCTCGCGGTTCTTGTTGGCGATCAGCGTGGGCCAGTCGAAGGTGGGCTGCCCGGCGTTCCAGCCGAAGCCTTGCGCCTGCTCGAAATCCTCGCTGTAGTGGGCGCCGTAGACCAGCAGCTTCTTGGGCACGCATCCCACGTTGACGCAGGTGCCGCCCAGGTAGCGGCTTTCCGCCACGGCCACGCGCGCGCCGAAGCCCGCCGCGAAGCGCGCCGCGCGCACGCCGCCCGAGCCCGCGCCGATCACAAACAAATCGAAATCAAATGCCATGATGTTTCCTTCGCGCGGCCACCGGGGCACGCGTTCACTGTCAGGGAAAGCTGTATTTAACACCACCCGGCGCACCCCTCCGGCCATTCGCCGTATCCCGGCGGCGGCGATTGCGCTACAGTGGCCCGCAGGCCGGCGCCGCGCGCCGCCATCCCCTCTGGAGCCGAACCCCATGTCGCTTGAAACCTGGCTGGCCTTCCTGGGCGCGTCCGCCCTGCTCTTGATGCTGCCCGGCCCCACGATTCTTACGGTCATCAGCTATTCCCTCACGCACGGCAAGCGCGCCAGGCTGCCGCTGGTGCTGGCCGTGGCGCTGGGCGACTCCACCGCGCTGATGCTGTCGCTGCTGGGCCTGGGCGCCCTGCTGGCGGCGTCGGCGTTCTGGTTCACCGTCGTCAAGACCGCCGGCGGCCTGTACCTGCTGTACCTGGGCTTCAAGCTGCTGCGCGCAGGCGTCTCGCCCGCGGCGCTGCCCAAGGCCGGCGCCGCGGGGTCGCGCTGGAAGCTGTTCGCCAACACCTATCTGGTGACCGCGCTGAATCCCAAGGGCATCATTTTCTTCGTGGCCTTCCTGCCGCAGTTCATCGACCCCGCGGGCGACGTGACGCGCCAGCTCTGGATGCTGTCGGCCACCTTCGTGGCCTGCGCCGGCATCAACGCCACCGCCTACGCCGTATTCGCCGGATCGGCCCGCCGGCTGCTGGCTTCGCCCCGGGCGCAACGCGGCTTCAACCTGGGCGGCGGCGCCCTGCTGTCCGCCGCCGGCGTCTGGGCCCTGCTGGCCCGGCGAGCGTAGCGGCTGGGAGCGCCCTGGTGATGTCAGGTGTCTGACACACTGGTGATGACTGCACAGGTGTCTGACACCCCAAGAAGTGCCGCCCCGGCTTGAGACTGGAGCCACCCGGGTGTCTGACACCCGACGTGTGTCGACGCCCTTGGCGGGTGTCAGACACCCTCTGCAGCGCGTCTTGGATTGAAGATCGTCTCACCAGGGTGTCAGACACCTGACGAGGCGGCACTTCTTGGGGTGTCAGACACCTGCAGAGACACCTGCTGAGACACCTGCTGAGACACCTGCTGAGACACCTGCAATCATCACCACGGCGCCGAACGCCTCCCCCCTACTTCGCCGCCGCCATCATGAATTCCACCGCCGCGCGCAGCGTGGCTTCGTCGGCGGAGGAGCCGCCGCGCGGGGGCATGGCGCCCTTGCCTTTGAGCACAGTGGCCAGCAGCGCATCCGCGCCCTGGGCGATGAACGGCGACCAGGCCTGCCTGTCGCCCAGCTTGGGCGCATTGGCGACGCCGCTGGCGTGGCACACGACGCAGGCGGACTTGTAGAGTTTTTCGCCGGCCGGATTGGCGGCGGCCAGGGTTTCCGCCTGCGCCCACGGGGCGGGCAGCCCCGCCAGGACGGCCGCAAGCGCGATTCGATGAAAATTGGACATGACTGGGTTCCGTCGGAAAGTGTCGCGGCAAGGGCGCCGGCCGGACGCGGGAACGCGCCCGGCCGGCGCCTCCAGGATCAGCGCGGGATCGGGCCCGGCGCCTTGATCTGCTTCATCAGGTCGTCATTCCACTTGCCTTCGACCTTGATGTGGCCGGCCGCGCCCAGCTCGAAGGCTTCGATCAGGTTGTGGTTCAGGTAGGCATACACGCCCGGCTGCTTGAAGGTATAGAGCGCGGCGCCCGCCGAGCCCCCGCGGATGAACCAGGTCTCCAGGTTCTTCTGCGGCGGATTGGCGAACTTGCCGGTTTCCCAGACCCAGTCGCCGTGGCCGCCGATCAGGTGCGGGCGCGTGTCGCGGTTGGCCTGCGAATGGATCAGCAGCACGGTTTCGCCGACCTTGGCCGTCAGCGCGTTGGCGCCGGTCAGCGCGCCGACCTTGCCGTTGAACACGATGTGGGTGGGCGTGAGCTTGCGCATCACCTCGACCGTGTCGCCGTAGCTCTCCGCCAGCGTGGGGTAATCCTTGTACTTGCCGTTCTCGTCCTTGGGTATGTAGAGGTCGAATTCGCCGATCGTGTAGGCGCGGTCATAGTGCAAGGGCTTGCCCTGCGGGTCTTTCAGGCCGTCGCGGGGCAGCACCATCAGCGTGCCGCTCATGCCCGACACCACGTGCCAGGGCACCATGCCCTCCGGCGCGCAGTGGTAGACGAACGTGCCGCTGCGGTCCGCCTTGAAACGCAGGGTGGCCTGCTCGCCCGGATTGACGTTGGTCAGCTTGGCGCCGCCCAGCGCGCCCGTGGCCGCGTGGAAGTCCACGTTGTGCGGCATGGCGTTGGTGGCGGGATTGACCAGCGTCAGCTCGACGTAGTCGCCTTCGTGCACCACCAGCGTGGGGCCGGGCATGGAGCCGTTGAACGTCATGGCCTGCAGCGTCGTGCCCTTGTCGTCGATGACCATCTTCTTTTCCTCGATGCTCATCGTGAACTCGACCACCTTCGGGCCCGATTTCGCGACCTGCTCATGGGGGTGGACCATGGGCGGGGCGACCAGCGTGACCTTGGTATGCGGCAGCTTGTCCGCGTCCTGCGCGAACACGGCCGTCGCGGCCATCGAGAAAGCCAGCGCGGCGGCAAGCAAGGTAGGCCGTAATGCGTTCATATCCAGCTCCTTATCGGGTTCTTCAATCGCCGAAACAGTCGGCACCCCTATTGGAGAACCGGCGGCGCGGCCGATCTTTGCTGTAGCGCAAACTCCGGGGCAAGCCCGCGCGCCGCGCGCATTGTCATCGCACGGCGGCGGTGTCACCATGGGTGCGTGGAGATTCCTCCGCCTTTTAGGACCGCCATGCCGTCGCCCCTCTGCCACGCGCTGTTGCGCAACCTGGAAATCTTCAGGCCCTTGTCCGATGCGCAGTTGAAGTCCGCGCTGCGCGGCGCGCAGCCCTGCCGGCTGGTCGCAGGCGCCCTCGCCTATCGCCAGGGCGCGATGGCCTCGCACTTCTTCGTACTGCTCAGCGGCCGCCTGAAAGTGGCGCAACTCACCGCCGACGGCGAACAGGTCGTGGTGCGCTACGTCGATCCGGGCGATATGTTCGGCCTGGCCCGCGCAATGGGCCAATCGCGCTACCCCGCCTCGGTGCAGGCCGTGCTGGAAAGCGTGTGCCTGGCCTGGCCGGACGCGCTTTGGGAACGCTTCGTGGGCAACCACCCGCAACTGAGCGCCATGGCGCTGCAGACCATGGGACGGCGCCTGCAGGACGCGCACCTGCGCATCCAGGAATTGTCGACGGACGACGTGGAGCAGCGCGTGGCGCGCACCATCCTGCGCCTGATCGAAAGCTCGGGACAGCCGACGGCCGGCGGCATCGGCATCGGCTTTCCCATCACGCGCCAGGACATCGCCGAAATGACCGGCACCACGCTGCACACCGTCAGCCGCCTGCTCAGCAACTGGCGGCAGCGCGGCATCGTGGACGGCAGCCGCAAGCGCATCGTGCTGCGTTCGCCCGCCGCGCTCGCCCTGGTGTCGCGCGACGCCCGGACGATCCCGGATTGCGCCGGCTGCGTCTCCTGTACCGACGGCGCGCCGGCCAAGGCGGCGCAGCCGGTCCACGCGAATGCGCCCGAGGAACAGTTCGTATGAACCGGCCCTAACCCTCGTCCAGCACCAGCCGCAGGCCCAGATTGGCGGGCGGCACGCCCACCGAACAGGCGCCGCCTTTGGGGTCCCGGATGAAGTCCGGCAGGTAGGCGATGTGCCGCCCCGCCGCGACGCGGATGCCGCAATTCCGGCCGTCGCCCGCGTCATCGGCCGGCCCGTCGAGAATGCGCCGCACATGGCAGTCGCTGGTCCAGTCCCAGACGCTGCCCGCCATGTCCACCAGGCCCCGGGCGTTGGCGCCGAAAGCGCCGAACGGACGCACTTCGGCGTCTTCCCGCCCGCGCCGGCTCTGCGCGTCGTACTCGGCCAGCCAGCGCTGGGCGAGGTCCTCCACGTCGGGCAGGCGCAGCTCCTCCCGATAGGCCGTGCCGGCCGCGTAGACCCATTCCGGATAAGTGGGCAGGCGCCAGCGCCGCCCGGTGCGCGCCGACAGCCAGTCGGCGTACGCCGATGCGTCGGTCCAGCTAATGCCCACCGCCGGCAGGTCGCGCGCGGCCGCGTCCCGTTGCGCCGCATCCAGCGGCTTGCAGCCGCCCGCCCGCACGCAGGCTGCATATTCCGCCTGGCTGACCTGGCGCTTCATGATGGACAGCCCGCGCGGATAGTTCACCGTAAGCGGCGCAGGAGTCACCGGTCGTCCGGCGCGCAGCGCCTCGCCCGGCGGCTGGTACGAGACCTCGCCCGCCGGCAGCCGCAGCACCTCCGGCAAAGGCAAAGGGGCCCGGTCGGCGGGCCCGCAAGCGGTCAACAATGAAAGCAACGCGGCGGAGGACAGGCAGCGCACGGATCGGACTCCGGTTGCGCCCGGGGCGGAGCGCCCCGGGACCTGCCTCCATTGGACCGGCCGCGGCCCCCGCCCTCTTTGCGCTGGCGCAATGAAGGCGGCAGGCCGGGGCCTCAGCCGCGGGCAGGCCGCGCCTGCAGGCGCGGCTCGCTGACCGCGGGCTTGCCGCTGAGCAGGCCCAGGATGACCTGCATCACCATCGCCAGCGCGCCCAGCAGGAAGACCACGTCGCCGAACGTGCGGCCCCAGCGCAGGGTCTGCAGGATCTCCTGCTGCATGAAGGCTTCGCTGCGCGCGTACCACATGCCTTCGCTCACGCTGGCGTGGAACTGGATCAGGCCGATGGGCAGCAGGCTGGTGAAGATCATCAGCGCCAGGCCCAGGTTCAGCCCCCAGAACGCCAGCTTCATCAGGCCGGGGCTGAGCGCGTACTGAGGACGGATGTAGCGCAGCACCAGCAGCGTGAAGCCCAGCGCCAGGAAACCGTACACGCCGAACAGGGCCGCGTGCGCATGGACCGGCGTGGTGTTCAGGCCCTGGATGTAGTACAGCGAAATGGGCGGGTTGATCATGAAGCCGAAGACGCCCGCGCCCAGCATGTTCCAGAACGCCACGGCCACGAAGCACATCAGCGGCCACTTCAGATCGTTCATCCAGGCGGCGCGCGACTTCAGGCGCCAGTTTTCCCAGGCCTCGTGGCCCAGCACGATCAGCGGCACCACTTCCAGCGCCGAGAAGCTCGCGCCCACCGCCATCACCGGCGTGGTCGTGCCGGCGAAGTACAGGTGGTGGAAGGTGCCGGGAATGCCGCCCAGCATGAACAGCGAGGCCGAGGCCAGGCTGGCCGTGGTGGCCATGCGGCGCGACACCAGGCCCAGGGTCGAGAAGATGAAGGCCAGCGCCGTGGTGGCGAAGACTTCGAAGAAGCCTTCCACCCACAGGTGCACGATCCACCAGCGCCAGTACTCCATCACCGTCAGGTGCGTGCGTTCGCCGTAGAAGAAGCCGGCGCCGTAGAACAGCCCGATCGCGCCGACCGACGCGGTCAGGAGCGCCAGCAGGTTCTTGTCGCCGCCCGGCTTGCGCAGCGCGGGCACGATGCCGCGCAGCATCAGCACGAGCCAGAAGCAGATGCCGGCGAACTTGCCGATCTGCCACAGGCGGCCCAGGTCCACGTACTCATAGCCCTGGTGGCCCAGCCAGAAGTTCAGGTTCGGCGGCATGATCTGCGCGATCGCCAGGTAGTTGCCGACGAACGATCCGACCACCACCAGCACCAGCGCCCAGAACAGGATGTCGACGCCCGCCTTCTGGAACTTCGGATCGCGCCCGCCGTTGATCAGCGGCGCCAGGAACAGGCCCGCCGCCAGGAAGCCGGTGGCGATCCAGAACAGCGCGCTCTGGATATGCCAGGTGCGCACCAGCGAATACGGGAACCACTGCGACACGTCGATGCCGTAGAACTTCTGGCCTTCGACCGTGTAGTGCGCCGTGAAGCCGCCCAGCAGCACCTGGAACCCGAACAGCGCGACGACCAGGAACAGGTACTTGCCCAGCGCCCGCTGCGACGGCGTCAGCGCGAAGGTGGTCAGCGGATCCTTGGCGGGCGCCTCCGGCTCGTCCTCTTCCTTGCCGCGCAGGAAGGCCCAGGCCCACACCAGCAGGCCGATGCCCGCCAGCAGCACCACCACGCTGATGATGGACCACATGACGTTCTCGGCGCTGGGCGTATTGCCGACCAGCGGTTCGTGCGGCCAATTGTTGGTGTAGGTGACCGGCTTGCCTTCACGCTCGGTCGAGGCGGCCCAGGCCGTCCAGAAGAAAAAGTGCGTGAGCTGGGTGCGGCGCGTGGCGTCGGGCAAGGTGTTTTCCTTCATCGCGAAGCTCTCGCGGCTGCCGTGCAGGGCCGGCGCGTCGGAAAACAGTTGGTCGTAGTAGGCGGCCGTCTGCGCCATCGCGCGCGCCCGGCGCGGGCTGACCGTCAGCGTGTCGGTCGCCGCGTCGCTGCGGTTGGCGCGGTATTCGGCCTTCACGGCCTCGCGCAGCGCGGCCTGCTCGGGCGCGGACAACTGCGCGTAGTCCTTGCCGTGCGCGTCGCGCGCGGCAAGGTCCAGCCAGGCCGTCAGTTCGCGGTGCAGCCAGTCGGCGGTCCAGTCCGGCGCCTGGTAGGCGCCGTGTCCCCAGATCGATCCGAGCTGCATGCCGCCGACCGACTGCCAGGCAGTCTGGCCGTCGAGGATGTCGTCGCGGCCGAACAGGCGGGTGCCGTCGGCCGTCACAACCTGGCCGGGAATCGGCGGCGCCTGCCGGTAGACTTCGCCGCCATAGAAACCCAGCAGCGCGAATGTGATCGCCAGCACGGCGATCAGCGTGAACCATAATTTCCGATACGGACCCATGATGGGAACGCCCTCCAGTGTTGCGGTTAGTTGGGGTACGCTCTCTTATGCGAATTCCGTGCCAGGAAAATTTCCCTTCAAATCAATACATTGCAATAACCAGGGTTTTTTTGACCGCGCCGCGGCAGGGTATAAATCACTGCCGCGGGGTTCTTTTGACCGCACCCAGGGGCCTACGACGACATGGACACGCTCCCTTTGCATATCGGCATCGTCGCCTGCTCGGCCGAAGGCGCCGCGCTCTGCTATCGCACCCTGTGCGCCGAAGGCGCGCAGCGCCTGGGCCCGCACGCCCATCCCGAGATCTCGCTGCACACCCATTCGCTGGCGGACTACGTGGCCTGCCTGGAACGCGGCGACCTGGCCGGCGTCGGCGAGTTGATGCTGTCGTCGGCCGACAAGCTGGCGCGCGCCGGCGCGGACTTCCTGGTCTGCCCCGACAACACCATCCACCAGGCCCTGGGCCACGTGCTGCCGCGCTCGCCCCTGCCCTGGCTGCACATCGCCGGGGAAGTCGCGGCCGCGGCGGCGGCTTGCGGCCACCGCCGCATCGGCATCCTGGGCACGCGCTGGCTGGTGGACAGCGGCGTCTATCCCGACAAACTGGAAGCGCGCGGCCTGCAATGGCGGCGGCCGCCGGAAGACGACCGCGCAACGCTGGGCCGCATCATCATGGACGAACTGGTGAATGGCGTTTTCAAGCCCGACTCGGTGGCGCGCCTGCAAGGCATCATCGAACGCCTGCGGGACGCCGGCTGCGACGCCGTGGTGCTGGGCTGCACCGAGCTGCCGCTGGTGCTGGACGACGGCAATTCCGCGCTGCCCACCCTGGACTCCACCCGCCTCCTGGCGCGCGCGGCGCTGGACCGCGCCCTCAGAGCTGGTCCAGCCCGTACTGCCGCAGGCGGTCCAGGTCCAGCACCTTGATCTGGTTATAGGCCAGCGCCAGGATGCCCTGGTCGGCCAGGGCCTGCAGCGCCTGGTTGACCCGCTGGCGCGACAGGCCCGTCAGGTAGCCCAGCTCTTCCTGGGAAATCGCCAGCGTCAGGTCGGTGGACGGATACAGGCGCGGATTGAACAATTGCGCCAGCGACTGCGCCACCCGCGCGTCCGCGTCCAGCAGACGGTGGTTCTGGATGGACGCGATGAACTCGCCCATGCGGTCGTTCAACTGGCCGATGACGAAATGCGAAAACGGCAGGCTGGCCGACAGCAGCGCATGGAAGGTGGCGGCCGGAACCAGCATCACCACCGATGGCTGGATGGCCACCACGTCGTACTTGCGCAATTCGCGCTTGATCACGCTGCCTTCGCCGAACCAGCCGCCGGGCGGCACGCCCGAAAACGTACAGCTACGCCCGGACTCGTTATAGATGGCCAGTTTCAGCAGGCCCGTGTGCACCCCCAGCCAGTAGTCCGACGGCGCGTTGCGCCGCGCGATCCATGCCCCGTTGTCCACGCGCTCGGCCCGCGAAGTGGCCAGCACCAGATCCTGGTGCGGAGCATCCAGCGCGCCGAACCAGGCGCGGGCGTGGAACAGCTCCGCCAGCTCGTCGGCGGAAACGATGTTTGAAACGTCGGACATGGAAAGAACCGTGTAAAACAGGGGATGTGCAGGCTTGCCGGCAGTCTGTCATGCAGGCGACAGACTGCATTTTCGGGCCGGCGATACGCTAGAGCAAGCACCGGGGCCGGCTATGCAAAGCCGTCCCCGCACAAAGCAACGAGGGACGCGCACGCGCCCCGCAGGAGACAGCAATGAGCGGCATGTTCGACCAGGGCCTCGCGCGCCGCGAGGCCAATTACACAGCCCTGACGCCCGTGGACTTCATCGCCCGCGCCGCCGAAGTCTACGGCCGGCGCCTGGCCGTCGTCCACGGCAAAGTGCGCCGCAACTGGGCCCAGACCTACGAGCGCGCGCAGCGGCTGGCCGGCGCGCTGGCGCAGGCCGGCATCCAGCGCGGCGATACCGTCGCCGTGATGCTGCCCAACATCCCCGCCATGGTCGAAGCGCACTTCGGCGTGCCGATGCTGGGCGCAGTGCTCAATACCCTGAACACGCGGCTGGACACCCCCAGCGTGCTGTTCATGCTGGGCCACGGCGAGGCGCGCGCGCTGATCGTGGACACGGAATATGCCGATGTCGCCCAGCGCGCCCGGGCCGAGTTTCCCCACCTGAAAGTCATATCGGTGCACGACCTCGATACCGCGCCCGCCACGCTGCCCGGCGCGGTCGACTACGAGGACTTCCTGGCCGCGGCCCCAGCCCGCTACGACTGGCGGCCGCCCGCCGACGAGTGGGACGCCATCGCGCTGAACTACACCTCGGGCACCACCGGCGACCCCAAGGGCGTGGTCTACCACTACCGCGGCGCTTACCTGAACGCGGTCAGCAATATCCTCGAATGGGACATGCCCAAGCACCCGGTCTATCTTTGGACCCTGCCGCTGTTCCACTGCAATGGCTGGTGCTTCGCCTGGACCATCGCCGCGCGCGCGGGCGTGAACGTGTGCCTGCGCAAGTTCGACCCCAAGACCGTGTTCGACCTGATCCGGGACGAAGGCGTCACCCACTATTGCGGCGCGCCCATCGTGCAGAGCGCGCTGGCCAACGCGCCGGCCGAGATGCGCGACGGCATCCGCCACACCGTGCGCACCATGGTCGCGGGTGCTGCGCCCGCCCCGGCCGTGATCGCCAAGATGCGCGACATCGGCTTCGAACTGACCCATGTCTACGGCCTGACCGAGGTCTACGGGCCGGCCGCCGTCTGCGCGCGCCAGGATGCCTGGGACGCATTGGAGGACGAGCAGCGCGCGCTGCTGACCGCGCGCCAGGGCGTGCGCTACCACCTGCAGGCCGGCGTAACGGTGCGCGACCCGGACACCATGGAGCCGGTGCCGGCCGACGAGCAGACGGTGGGCGAGGTCATGTTCCGCGGCAACATCTGCATGAAGGGCTACCTGAAGAACGAGCGCGCCACCGACGCGGCCTTCGCGGGCGGCTGGTTCCACACGGGCGACCTGGGCGTGATGACGGCCGACGGCTACGTCCGCATCAAGGACCGCAGCAAGGACATCATCATCTCCGGCGGCGAGAACATCTCCAGCATCGAAGTGGAAGACGCGCTGTACCGCCACCCGGCCGTGGCGGCGGTCGCCGTGGTGGCCATGCCCGACCCGAAGTGGGGCGAAACGCCTTGCGCCTTCGTCGAACTGAAGCCGGGCTGCGCCGCCACCGCCGAGGAGATCATCGCCCATTGCAAGCTCCTGCTGCCGGGCTTCAAGGTGCCCCGCGCGGTGCGCTTCGGCGAACTGCCCAAGACCTCCACCGGCAAGATCCAGAAATTCGAACTGCGCGCCGCCGTGGGCGCGACCAAGGCCATCGACGTGGCCGACCCCGGCAAGACCGCCTGATCCGGCCCGCGCCTCAACCCCATCCAGGAGCTCCGACGCAATGACGTACCAAGCCCCCGTGAAAGACATGCTGTTTGTGTTGAACCATCTGGCCGGCCTGCCCCAGGTGGCCGCCCTGCCCGGTTTCGAGGAGGCCACGCCCGATACCGTCCAGGCCGTGCTGGAAGAATCCGCCCGTTACGCCGGCGACGTGCTGGCGCCGCTGAACCATCCCGCCGACCGCGAACCCAGCACCTGGCGCGACGGCGCGGTCGCCACCGCGCCCGGCTTCAAGCAGGCCTTCCGCCTGTACGCCGAAGCCGGCTGGCAGGGCATGACGCATCCCGTCGAATACGGCGGCCAGGGCCTGCCCGGCCTGGTCGGCTCGCCCTGCTCCGAAATGCTCAACGCCGCCAACCTGTCGTTCGCGCTGTGCCCGCTCCTGACCAACGGCGCGATCGAAGCGCTGATGACCGCGGGCTCGCCCGAGCTGCGCGAACGCTACATCGGCCCCATGATCGCCGGCCGCTGGACCGGCACCATGAACCTGACCGAACCCCAGGCCGGGTCCGACCTGGCCATGATCCGCTCGCGCGCGCAACCCGTGGGCGACGGCACCTACCGGATCTCCGGCACCAAGATCTTCATCACCTACGGCGAACACGACCTGGCCGAGAACATCGTGCACCTGGTGCTCGCCCGCCTGCCCGACGCGCCCGAAGGCGTCAAGGGCATTTCGCTTTTCCTGGTGCCCAAGTTCCTGGTCAACGAGGACGGCACGCTGGGCGCGCGCAACGACGTCCAGTGCGTGTCGATCGAACACAAGCTGGGCATCAAGGCCAGCCCCACCGCCACCCTGCAGTTCGGCGACGCCGGCGGCGTGCTGGGGTACCTGGTCGGCCAGGAGAACCGCGGCCTGGACGCCATGTTCATCATGATGAATGCCGCCCGCTACGCCGTGGGCGTGCAGGGCATCGCCGTCGCCGACCGCGCCTACCAGCATGCGCTGGCCTACGCCGCCGAACGCGTGCAGAGCCGGCCCGTGGACGGTTCGTCGCGCGATGCCGTGCCCATCATCCAGCACCCGGACGTGCGCCGCATGCTGGGCACCATGCGCGCCCTGACCGAGGCGGGCCGCGCGCTGGCCTACTTCACCGCCGGCCATGCCGACCTGGCCCACGCCAGTCCGGACGCCGAGGCCCGCAAGCGCCACCTGGCCGTCCAGGAATTCCTGGTGCCGGTCGTCAAGGGCTGGTGCACCGAGATGTCGATCGACGTGGCCAGCCTGGGCGTGCAGGTGCACGGCGGCATGGGCTTCATCGAGGAAACGGGCGCCGCGCAGTACTACCGCGACGCCCGCATCCTCACCATTTACGAAGGCACGACCGCCATCCAGGCCAACGACTTCGTCGGCCGCAAGACCCTGCGCGACGGCGGCGCCGTGGCGCGCGCCCTGCTTGCGGAAGTCGGCAAGACCGAGCAGGCCCTGGAAGCCAGCGCGGCCCCCGCCGCCGGCCGCGTGCTCGCGCCCCTGCGGCGGGCCAGCGCGGCGCTGTCCGACGCGGTCGATTTCGTTCTGGCCAACGCCGCCGGCCATCCCAACGCCGTGTTCGGCGCCGCCGTGCCCTATCTGCTGCTGGCGGGCACCACGCTGGCGGGCTGGCAAATGGCCCGCGCGCTGCTCGCCAGCCTGGAACATCGCGACGAAGACCCGGCATTCCATGACGCCAAGATCGCCACGGCGCAGTGCTACGCGCTGCACAAACTGAGCCAGGCCCCCGGCCTGGCGGCCGTGGTGCTGGGCGCGAAGGATTACGAGGTGCAGGTGTAGCGCCTCATCCCGCCGCGCGGACCGCCACGCCGCGCGGCAGCGTCGCCGCCCAGAACAGCAGCGCCGCCAGGCTGATCCCCCCGCCCAGCGCGCACACGCCCAGCCAGCCGGCCTGCGCGTATGCCGCCGTCGACGCGATCGAGCCCAGGCCGCTGCCCGCGGCATAGAACATCATGTAGCCGCCCACCAGCCGGCTGTGCGCTTGCGCGCTGATGCCGAAGACCATTGCCTGGTTGGTGACGTGCAGGGCCTGCAGGGCGACGTCCAGGACCAGCACGCCCAGCGCCAGCGCCCACAGGCTTTGCTCCAGGAAGGCGATCGGCACCCAGGACAGGCACAGCAGCGCCAGGCCCGCGGCGGTGGTGCGCTCGCCGTGGCCGCGGTCGGCCAGCCGGCCTGCGCGCGCGGCCATCAGCACGCCTACCGCGCCTACCAGTCCAAACGCTCCCACCGCCGTGTGCGTCAAGGCGTAAGGCGGTGCGCTCAAGGGCAGCACCAGCGCAGTCCAGAACGCGCTGAAGGCGGCGAACATCAACAAGGCGATCGTGCCGCGCACGCGCAGCACGCGCTCGGTCGCCAGCAGCACGCAAAGCGAGCGCAACAGCGCCCAGTAGCCCAGGCGCACCGTGGGCAGGCGGCGTTGCGGCAGGCGCCGGGCCAGCACCGCCGCAAGCGCGGCCGCCAGCACCGCCGACACCAGGTACACCGCGCGCCAGCCCCAGGCGTCGGCCACCACGCCGGCCAGCACGCGCGCCAGCAGCAGACCGATCACCACGCCGCCCTGCGCCGCCCCGACCACGCGGCCGCGCTCGCCGGGCGCGGCCAGCGCGGCGGACAGCGCCAGCAGGCCCTGCGTCATCGCCGTCCCCAGCAGGCCCAGCGCCACCATGCCGATCAAGAGCCACGGAGCGTTGGCCGACAGCGCCACGGCGGCCAGCGCCAGCACCAGCAGCGCCAGTTGTCCGATCATCAGGCGCCGGCGGTCCAGCAGGTCGCCCAAAGGCACCACGAACAGCAGCGCCAGCGCGCAGCCCAGTTGCGTCGCCGTCACGACGATGCCCACCGCCCCTTCGGCCATGCCGAACTCCCGTCCGATCGCGTCCAGCAAGGGCTGCGCGTAATACACGTTGGCCACGCTCAGGGCGCAGGCGACCGCCAGCAGCAGCACCAGCGAGCGGGGCGTGCCGGTTGCGGGTTCGGGAACGGCGAGGTCGGATGGGGCAGGCACGGCGGACTCCAATTGGTTTCATAACAAAACCAGAATACTAGGTTTTAAGGTTTTATAATGCAACCGAAATATCCGTATTCAGCCGTTGCCGCCTATCATCGACCTCCCCACCGCAAGGATCCGACATGGTCAAACGCACAAGTCTCGAAGGCGCCGCCTGCCCGGTCGCGCGCTCGCTGGACGCGATCGGCGACTGGTGGTCGCTGCTGATCGTGCGCGACGCCTTCGACGGACTGCGGCGTTTCGGGGAGTTCCAGAAAAGCCTGGGCGTGGCCAAGAACATCCTCAGCGACCGCCTGCGTACCCTGGTGGCGCACGGCATCCTGGCCGCGGCGCCCGCGTCGGACGGCAGCGCCTACCAGGAGTACGTGCTGACGGACAAGGGCCGGGCGCTGTTCCCCGTGATCGTCGGCCTGCGCCAATGGGGCGAAGACCACTACTACGCTCCGGCCGAAGCCCATTCCACGCTGATCGACCGCAAGCGCGGCCAGCCCGTGCGCCGGCTGGAAGTCCGCGCGCAGGACGGCCGCCCGATAGGCCCGGAGGATGCCGTCGTGCAGAAGACGGCGCCTGTGGCCTAACCTAGGCTAGGCCGGCCTAATCCGGCCATTGGCCGGTAGCCAGCGATGCCGGCGAATAGGCGTGGAAGCGCCAGCGCAAGGCCAATGCGCCCGGCCGGAAAGCCACGCGGCGCGCATGCACCCGCCACAGCCTCTCGGCGCCTTCGAACTGCGCGATCTCGGGGCTGTCCAGGATCACCTCCGCCCTACCCGAAAGCTGCAACACGTCGCCGCGCTCGAAGTCGATGAAGAGCAGTCCCGCGCGCGGATTGAGCACCATATTGCCCAGCGTGTTGAAAAAGCGGTTGCCCGAAAAATCGGGAATGGTCAGCACGTCGCCGTCCACCCGGACGAAGCCGGGCCTGCCTCCCCGGTGCGACACGTCGACGGCGCGCGCGCCGGCGTCCGCGTAGCTCGCGACGAACAGGGTATCCGACCGCGAAACCAGCTTGCGGGCCGCATCGTCCAGGCCCTCGCGCTCGCGCGGCGCGCCGGGGAAGCGCAAGGCGGGCGAGCGCGAAAAATGGAAGTCCCGCGACTGGATGTACTTCGGGCAATTGCCGAAGGACTGCGCCACGGCCACTTCGAAACGCTTGCCGTCCCAGGCCGAAATGCGTCCGTTCGCGCGGTTGCGCCGGCGCGTGTGCAGCTCGATTCCCAGCAGGCCCACCGGCCGGTCCGGCCCCAGGCCGGCAAGCAGCGGATCGTCGGCATCCGGCACGGCAGCCACGCGCAGCACGCGCGGATCGGGCGACGCCGCGAAGCCGGGCAGCCCTTCCAGCACGCCGGCCCACGGGTCGCCCCCGCCGTCCACCGCGGCCGCCACCAGGAACGGCAACTGCGCAAAGAACTCCCGGTGCGGGTCGGGCATGTCGTCCCGGACGACCTTGCGCCCGGCCAGTTCCATGCGTTCGGCGACGCCCGCGTGCCGCTGCAGCAGGGTTTCGCCGGCATGCCAGGGCGAAGGCGTGTCGATGATAGGTTCGATCGTCTGCATGATGGCGCTCCTTGCGGGCCGGGCCGCCGCGCTCAGGCGGCCGGCAGGGACAGCATGAGCGCCACGCGCTGCGCATGGCCGCACAAAGGGAAACGGTAGAACGTCGATGAGGCATCGCGGGCGGTTTGCATGAGGCCTTTCCAGGTCGAAGACAAGCTCCATCCTGGGCCGGGTCCGGCCGCAAGTGAACGGCCAGCCGCGGCAAGACACTCTTGCGCCGCGTGAAAGAAAGCCGGCCAGACCGGCAGAAAACCGGTCAGGCCGGCAGCGCCGCCAGGTCGCGGCGCAGGGCCTCGACGCAGAATTCGACGAAGCTGCGCACCTTGGCCGAACTCTTGCGGCCTTCCGGATACACCACGTGCACGGGCAGCGGCGGCAGTTCGAAGTCGCGCAGCACCACCTGCAAGGCGCCGCTGGCCAAGTGCCGCGCCACCTGGTAGGACACGACCTGCGTCAGGCCCCAGCCCTCGCACGCGGCCAGCACCGCGGCCTGGAAGGACGTGACCGTCAACTGCGAATCCACCCGCAGGCGCCTGGGCTGCCCGTCCTGCAGGAAACGCCATTGCGGCCCCCTCCCTTCCATCGCGGCGGTGATCGTGCAATAGCGCTGCAAGGCGTCCGGGTCCTGGGGCACGCCGTGCGCTTGCAGGAAGGCGGGCGCGGCGCACACCACGCGGCGCACCTGGCCCACCGGCACGGCGGTCAGGGAGGAATCGGGCAAGGCGCCGATGCGCACGGCCACGTCTATGCCTTCGTCCAGCAGGTTGACCACGCGGTCCACCAGCAGCGCGCGCACCGAGACCTCGCGGTGCGCGCGCAGGTAGCCCAGCACGGCGGGCATCACGTGCAGTTCGCCGAAGAGGGCCGGCGCGGTGATGCCGAGCGCGCCGCGCGGAGCGGCCATCGCGCCGGCCGCGGCGTCATCGGCCTGCTCCACCTCATCGAGAATGCGGCGGCAGTCGGCCGCATACCGCTGGCCCGCCTCGGTCAGGCGCAGGCTGCGGGTGGTGCGGACCAGCAGCAAGGCGCCCAGCCGCCGCTCCAGCGCGGCCACGCTGCGCGTGACGGTGGGCGCCGACATTTCCAGGCGCCGGGCCGCGGCGGCGAAGCTCTGCGCCTCGGCCACCGCCAGGAACACGCTCATTTCGTGGAATCGGTTCACGGCTCATGGCCTCCGGCGATCGCGCCCGCGCGCCTGCCCGCCAAGCCGGGCGCCGGGCTCAAGGCGGCGATGCCGTCCTCGACGCAACGCCGCAGGATTTCTTCCAGCGCGGCCGACACCGGATCCAGCTCGGCGCTGCCCCGGTACAGCGACAGGGAAATCGCGGGCAGCCGAGGCAGGCCCTGCTCGCCCGGCGCCATCGCGCGCACCGTGGCGGGCAGGCCCAAGGGCGTGCGCACCGCGAGTCCCAAGCCTGCCGACACCGCCGCCCACAAGCCCGCGAGGCTGGGGCTGGTGAAGGCCGGCGACCAGGCGATGCCGGCCCGGTCCAGGGCTTCGGTCGCGCCGCTGCGGAACAGGCACGGCGCTTCGAACGCGGCCAGCGGCAAGACGCCGTCCGCGTCCAGCACCGGCCCGGGCCGGGCGGGCCCGATCCAGCACATGGCCAGCTTCGCCAGCCGCTGCGAGTACGGCAGCCGCGCGCCGTGGTCCCACGCAAGCGCCATGTCCAACTGGCCCACGGCGATGCGCTCCAGCAGCTCAGCATTGCGGGCGACGCGGGCCTCGATCCTCACCTTGGGATGCGTCCGCGCGAACCGGCCCAGCACCTGGGGCAGCAGCATCTCGCCGAAATCCTCCTGCAGGCCCAGCCGCACCCTGCCCTGCAATTGCGTGCCGCGCACCGCCCGCGAAGCCTGGTCGTTCAGTTCCAGCAGGCGCCGCGCATAGGCCAGCATGGTCTCGCCCGCGTCGGTCAGGGCCAGGCCCCGCCCCGCCTTGCGCAGTAGCGGCACGCCCGCCTGCTCTTCGAGCTTTTTGAGCTGGGCGCTGACTGCCGAGGTGGACCGGCCCAGCCGGTCCGCCGCGCGGCCGTAGCTGCCCAGGTCGACCCCGGCCACAAAGCTGCGCAGCACCTCCAGGTCGAATGTGGCAGGCCTCATGGAATAGTCCCGTTTTTCAAAACTGTCACTACAAAAATTTCCGGTTTTCAGGATGATATTAGAAGCGCAGACTCGGAGCCGTCAATCCTGTTCCACCCTCCGGGAGCCCGCATGTCCCTGTCCTCCTCCCCCGCGCTGCCGTCCCCGGCCGCGCTCGACCGCCCCGCCCATCGCTGGAAAGTGCTCGCCGTCGGCGTCGCCGCGAATGCCGCCTTTTCCGCCGCGGCGGCGGGGCTGCCCGCCACCGCGGTGCTGATGCGCGCGGACTACCGGCTCGGCAACGGCCAATTGGGCCTGGTCCTGGGCTTGCTGGGACTGGGAGTCGCGCTGTTCGAATTGCCATGGGGCATGCTGGCCGACCGCTGGGGCGACCGCCCGGTATTGTTGGCGGGACTGGGCGCCACGGCCGCCGCGCTGGCCTGGATGAGCGGATACGCGGCCCCCGCCCCAGGCGCGGTGCCCGCCCTGGGATTGCTGGCGCTGGGGCTGGTCCTGGTCGGCATCCTGGGCGGCAGCGTCAATGGCGCCAGCGGCCGGGCCGTGATGTCCTGGTTCGACGAAGGCGAGCGCGGCCTGGCGATGAGCATCCGCCAGACGGCGGTGCCGCTGGGCGGCGGGCTGGGCGCGCTGCTGCTGCCCTGGCTGGCCGCCCGGGCCGGTTTCGGCGCGGTATTCGGCGCCCTGGCCCTGATGTGCGCCGCGGCGGCGCTGCTGGCCGCCTGCTGGCTGCGCGAGCCGGGCCGGCCGGCCGCGGCGCCGGCCGCAGCCGCGCGCGGCCCGCTGCGCGACGCCCAGGCCTGGCGCGCCGCGGCGGCCATCGGCCTGTTGTGCTGCCCGCAGTTCGCCGTGCTGAGCTTCGCCACCGTGTTCCTGCACGACTTCAGCGGCGCCGGCATCGGCGCCACGACCGCCGTGATGGTGGCGGTACAGCTCGGGGCCATGGTGGCGCGCGTGGCCAGCGGCAGGTGGACCGACCGCCGCGGCAACCGGCGCGCCTACCTGCGCTTCTGCGTCCGCCTGAGCTTCCTGCTGTTCGCGGCGCTGGGCGCGGCCGCATGGGCGGCGGGCGCGGCGCGGGAGCCGGACGGCGCGACGCTCTGCCTGGCCATCCTGGTGGCGGCGGCCGGCATCTGCGCGTCGGCCTGGCACGGCGTGGCCTATACCGAACTGGCCACCCTGGCCGGGCCCGCACGGGCCGGCACGGCGCTGGGCATGGCCAATAGCTGCGTCTATATCGGGCTGTTCCTCACGCCTGCGGCGCTGCCGCACATCGTCGCGGCCACTTCCTGGCCGCTGGCCTGGGTGCTGGCCGGGCTATGCATGCTGGCCGCCCTGCCCCTGCTGCCGCGCCCGCCGGCGCGGCTCGGCACTAATTCTTGAATTCCTCGCGCAGCCACGCGAGGAAAGCCTTGACCGGCGGATGGCGTTCGCGGCCCGGCGCGCACAGCGCGGTGTAGGCGGCGCCTTGCACCCGGACCTCCGGACGGTAGGCCGCCAGCGTGCCCGCGGCCACGCTGTCCGACACCATCGCGGAACTGGCCAGCACCAGGCCTTGCCCGGCGATGGCGGCCTGCAGGGCGTAATGCTCTTCGGTGTACGCGTGCACCGTCGCCGGCCGGCGCCAGGCCGGCAGCCCGGCCGCCTCGCACCAATCCTGCCAGCCCTGCTCGTACAGCGGGGAATCGCGCCAACGCACCGTCACCAGCGCCGGAGCGCGCCTGCCCTGCCGGGCCGCCAGCGCGGGCGCGCCATACACGCCGAACCATTCCTGCAGCCTGCAGGCGGTGTGCAGATCCGGAAAGCGCCGGCGGCTATAGCGCACGGCCACGTCCACGCTGGCGTCCTGCAGCAGGTCCACGGACTCGGCGCTCGCATCCAGGCGCAACTGGTATTGCGGATGGGCCTCGTAAAAGCGTCCCAGCCGCGGCACCAGCCACAGCGCCGCGAACGAATGCGTGGTGGACAGCGTCAGCGCGCCCGCCGCCGGCGCGGGCCGCAAGGCATCCAGGGCCTGGGCCACGTCGAGCAGCGCGCCATGCACGCCGGCGAAAAGGCGCGCGCCGGCGGCGGTCAGCCGGACGCCGCGCGGCACGCGCTCGAACAACGCCGCCCCGACGTGGCGCTCCAGCGCCTTGACCTGATGGGACACGGCCGTGGCGGTGACCGAGAGCTCGGCCGCCGCCAGCTTGAAGCTGCGCAGCCTGGCAGCGGCCTCGAAGGTGCGCAGCGCGGTGACGGGAAGCGTGGCGAACATGGAATTTGGATTCACAGATGAATTCAATTCATCTTAGTGCAGGAATCGTCATTTGTCGCGATGCCCCTCAGAACCTAAAGTTTCCTTGCCTGACCGAACAACCGTCAGCCAGACAAGGAATATCGCATGAATTCATCTCATCCTGAAAAGCGCCTGCTCATCCTGGTGGGCAGCCCGCGTCGCGACGGCAACAGCGCGGCGCTGGGCGCGGCCGCGCAGCGCGGGGCCGAAGCCGCCGGCACCTCCGCCACCCTGCTGTTCCTGGACGACTACCTCCAGGGGTTCCTGCCCGACCTGCGGCATGCCTCCGTGCCGGAAGACCGCTATGCGGAGCTGTTCCTCGAACACTTCCTGCCGTCCGACGGCACGCTGATCTGCACGCCCATCTACTGGTACGGCATGTCGGCGCAGACCAAGGCCTTCTTCGACCGCTCGTTCAGCCACTATGCCGGCGCGGGTCCCGAACCCGAACGGGTCAAGGCCCGCATGGCCGGCAAGCGGCTGGGGCTGGCGGTGGCGTCCGAAGAAACCTATCCCGGCGCGGCGCTGGGCATCGTGCACCAGATCCAGGAATACGCGCGCTATACGCACTCGGACTTCGTGGGCTATGTGCATGGGGCGGGCAACCTGCGCGGCGAGGTCGCGGCGGATCCCCGCCGGCCGCTGGAGGCGGCCGCCCGGCTGGGCGCCGGATTCTTCACCGACAAGTACTCCGATTACCGCCTCGAGACGCCGCGCGCCCGCAATGTGTGGGCACCGTCCGAGCCCGCCTTGCGCAGCACGCCCGGCGTGCTGCCGTAGACCTGCTTGAACACCCGCGTCAGGTGGGCCTGGTCCGCGAAGCCCACCGCCAGGGCGGCATCCGCCAGCGGCAGGCCTGCGCGCAGCAGCGCGCGGGCCCGCGCCACCCGCCAATTGCGCAGCCAGGCCAGCGGCGGCAGGCCGTAGCGCCGGGCGAACTGCTTGACCAGGGTGGTGCGATGGCGGTCCTGCGCCTGGGCAAGCGCCTCCAGGTCGGGCGCGCATGCCGGGTCGGCGGCCATGCGCGCCCGCAACAGTTCGCACACGTCGGGCGCGCCCGTTGCCGCCATCGGCCGGGGCCGGGCGTGCGCCCCCAGCAGGCTGAACAGCGCGGCCGAAATGCGCTCGCGGCGCACGGCGTCCGCCAGGGGTTCCGGCGTCAAGGCATCCAGCCATTGGGCGCACAATGCCGGGTCCGCGAGGACGGGGCCGGCCAGCGACGCGCCGCCGCCGAACACCGCGCGCTCGTGGTCCGTGAACCAGGCCGGCTCGATATAGGCCATGCGGTAGGCCAGCGGGGCGTCCGAAGTGCCGCCGGTGTGGACCTGGCCGGGCGCGATCACCACGAGCTGCCCCGCCCGCGCCGCCTGCGGTTCGCCATGCACCGTGAAGGCGCATCGCCCCTGCGCGATGGCGCCGATGGACCAGGCGTCGTGGAAATGCGGAGCGTAGCGGTAGGCCCGCAAGTCCGCGATCAGCACGTCGCCGGGCAGGCCCGCGCCGCAATGCCAGATGTGTTGGGAAACCGCCATGTATGCGCCTGCCGCTGGCGGCTAGCCGAAATAGCGCCCGTCCGATGTCAGCGAACGGGCCAGCAGCCACGCGTTGCGAGGATTCTCTCCCACCCGGCGGATGGCGTAGGGCCACCAGTCGCCGCCGAACGGCAGATAGACCCTCACGTTATAGCCCAAAGCGCGCAGTGCGAGCTGCCAGTCCGGACGCACGCCGTAAAGCATCTCGAATTCGAAGGCGTCCGGCGGCCACCCGCGTTCGCGCGCCAGGGCCATGATGGCGCCGGCCAGGCGGTCGTCGTGCGTGCCGAAAACGGGAAGGAAGCCGGACGCCAGCGCCTCCCGCGACAGCATGATGGACGCCGCGTCCAGATAGGCCTGGTCGATGCGCGCCCGGCCGGCATGGTCGAGCGCCCGCTCCGGAAAAGCGCCCTTGACCAGCCGCAGCGAGGTCCGCTGCCGGACGGCCCAGGCCAGGTCCTCCGGCGTGCGGCGGCGTCTGGCCTGCAGCGTCAGTCCGGCCGGGATGCCGGCCGCCAGCAGGTCGCGGTGCAGGGCGCAGGTCCGGTCGCAAATGCCGGAATCCTCCATGTCCAGCACCATCCAGTCGCGGCCCTCGCCGGCGGTCCGGCGCGCCGCCATGCCGATGCGCCGGGCGTTGTCCCGGCCCAGCGCGTCGCTGTGCATGTAGCCGATGGCGGTGGGATCGACCGACACGTGCGCGTCCAGCCCCGCGGCCTCCAGCGCCCGGCAGGCGCCGATCGCCTGGACGACGTTGTGCTCGATGGCCTCGGGTTCGGCCACGTACTCTCCCAGATAGAACAGCGACGCCCGGATGCCGTGCGCGTCGCGCAGCCGCAGCGCGGTCCGGACCGCCGCGTCCACGTCCGCGCCGCCGACGAAGCGGCCGGCCAGCGAGCTGCGGGCCGCCAGGGCCCGCATCGCCCGCCCGGCCACGGGATTGCGCGCCAGCGCGATAGCGGTTCTTTGGAATAGGCTCATGGGCTCCCTCTTCAAAGAGAGCCACTATGGCGGCCCGGCGCCGGCGCGTCTTGAACGCCAGTGAACGGGCCCTAGTCCAGCGCCAGCGTCCGGGCGCGGCCGAACAAGGGGCGCTGCACCGTTTGCGCCAGCAGCACGCCGGCCAGCGTCACCGCGCCGCCCAGCAGGTGGTATGCGTGCAGTTGCTCGCGCAGCAGGACGAAGGCCGCCAGCGCGGTGAACAGCGGCAGCAGGTTGATGAAAATGCTGCAGCGGTTCGGGCCCAGGCGATGCACGCCTTCGATCCACAGGAACGACAGCAGCACCGACGAGAAAATGCCGGCGTAGAGAATCAGTGGAACGGTGTTCACGTCCAGGGCGGCCTGCGCCGCCGGCACGCGCAGATACAGCGGCAGCATATAGAGCAGCGCGAAGATCGATTGCACGAAGGTGGACTGCCATGCCGGCACCGGCACCTTCCAGTGGCGCAGCAGCACGCCGTACAGCGCATAGGACAGCGCCGCCAGCAGCATCAGGCCGTCGCCCGCGTGGATGCCGTGCTGGAACACGCTGAGCATGTCGCCCTGCCCCACCAGGTACAGCAGCCCGAGGAACGACAGCGCGCCGCCCGCGGCCATGCCCAGGGTCAGCGGATCGCGCAGGATCACCACGCTGAGCAGCATGCTCAGCAGGGGAATCAGCGCGGTCAGGATGGCCATGTTGGTGGCCGTGGTGGTCTCGGCCGCCCGGTACGACAGCGCCTGGAACACCGCCGACGACAGGGCCCCGTACAGCGCCAGCTTGGGCCAGTGGCGCAGGATGGTCTTGCGATTGCGCCAGGCGGGACGCGCCGTGAACAGGCCCATGAGGAACAGCGCCAGCACCAGCCGGTAGAAGGTGATGGCGGTGGGAGAGATGGCGCTGGCGGCCATCTTGGAGACGATGACGTTGCCCGCCCAGAACAGGATGGCGAACAACGGGAACAGATAGGACATGATGGTTTTCGCTCGGAGGATGAGGGATCGGCCCCCGCCGCGCGCCGTGCGCGCGGCGGGTGGATCGCTATCCTATTGAGCGCGGGCCGGTCCGTCTGCCGACGAAAAGACAGCCGCTATCGAGAAATGGACAGGCCGGCTCCTCAGGGGCGGAACGGCGCGGGGTCCAGCGGCAAGGCCACGCCGGCCATCTGGGCGGTCAACAGCGCGGCGCTGCCGCAGGCCAGGGTGAAGCCCAGCGCGCCCTGTCCGATGTTGAGCCACAGATTGTCCGCCGCCGGGCTGCGCCCGATCAGGGGCTTGCCGGTGGGCGTGGCCGGGCGCAGTCCCGCCCAGGGGATGGCCTGGCGCAGGTCCAGCGCCGGGAAGGCCTCGTGCACCTGGCGCTTGAGCAGCGCGATGCGCGCCGGATCGATGTCGGCATTGGCGCTGCCGATATCGACCATGGCCGCGATGCGCAGCACGCCGCCGACGCGGGCGTAGACGATGCGCCGCTCGTAGTCCGTCACGCTGATGCTCGGCGCCGCCGCCTCGTCGTCCTCGGCCAGCGGCACGCTCAGGCTGTAGCCCTTCAGGGGATACAGCGGCACGTCGTGGCCCAGCGGCTTGAGCAGCGCGCGCGTGCCGATGCCGGTGGCCAGCACGATGGCGTCGGCGCCGATGTCGCCGTCGCGCGTGTTCACGGCCACGATGCGGCGGCCTTCGCGCTGCAGGCCGGACACCGGATTGGACATGGCGCACTGCACGTTGCCCAGGGCCTGCAGGCGCTCGAACAGCGCTTCGGTGAACTGGCGGCAATCGCCCGCCTCTTCGCTGGGCGTGTAGATGGCGCCCGCCAGGCTGCCGCCCATGCCGGCCAGCGCCGGTTCCAGCGCCAGCGTCCGGGCCGCGTCCAGCACCTGCTGTTCGGCGCCGTGCGCCGCCTGGTACTCGACCAGCGCGCGCGCCTTCTCCAGCAGGGCCGGGCTGCGGTAGGCGATCAGCTTGCCGTTCTTCAGATGGCCGAAGTCCAGGTCTTCCTGTTCCAGCAAGCTGTGCATGACGTCGCGGCTGAGGTAGGACAGGCCGGACAATTGGGCGGTCGATTCCCGGGCCACGGACGCGCGGCACGCCAGCGCGAACTGCAGGCACCAGCGCCATTGATGGGGATCCAGCCGGGGCCGGAAACGCAGGGGGGAATCCTGGCGCAGCAGCCAGCCGGGCACGCTGGGCAGCACGCCCGGGCCGGCCAGCGGCGCCACATAGCTATAGCTGAGCTGTCCGCCGTTGGCGTAGCTGGACACCTCCGCCGGCCGCGCGCGGCCGTCCACGAGCACCACGTCGTGGCCCTGGCGCGCCAGAAAATAAGCCGACGTGACGCCCACGACGCCGGCACCGATAACGCAAACGCGCATACCTAGATCCAAGAAAGCAGGGAATTCGCCCTATTCTGGGGCGCGCGCGGCGCGTCCGGCAAATGCCAAACTCCGCAGGATCCATAACAAAACATCATGCCCCGCCTCAGGCGGCGCGGTGCAGGCGGATGATGGCCGCGGCGGTGGGGTCGCGCACCAGGTCGGCAAGCGTATAGCCGTTGAGGGCTTCATAGAAGGCTTGCAGGGTCTGCGCCAGCACGCCGGACAGGCGGCAGGAGCCGTCCAGCGCACAGGGCGGCTCGCGGCAATCGATCAGCGGCCCCTGCTGCTCCAGTTCGCGGATCAGGTCGCCCAGCCGGTAGTCGGCGGCGGGCCGCGCCAGGCGCAGCCCGCCTCCCTTGCCGCGCGACGTGCCGATCCAGCCGCGCTGCGCCATGAAGTGCGCCACCTTGACCAAGTGATTGCGCGACACGCTGAAACGGTCTGCGATCTCCGGGATGGTGACGGCGGCGGGCCGGTCGCGGCATTGCGTCAGGTACATCAGGATGCGCAGGCCGAAGTCGGTGAATCGGGTCAGTTGCATGGCATGGATGGGAAGGTCCCCGGCGGCCCGGGGAGGAACAGGCCGCCAGGATACACCGCTCAGGCGGGCGCGCCCCCGCTGCCGAAGGCCTCGGCATGGATGCGGTCCTCGGACACGCCCAGGCTGGCCAGGGCCTCGCGCTGCGCGCGCATGAAGCCTGCGGGGCCACAGAGGTAATAGTCGGCGCCGGGCACGATGGCGTCCTCGCGGATGGCGTGCAGGTCCACGCGTCCGGCGTGGTCGTAGTCGCGGCCGCGCTGGTCGCCGTGCCCCACTTCCTCGTAGAACACCGCCTTGCGCACGTTGCCGCGTTCGGCGGCGATGCCGTTGACGTGCTCCTTCATGGCATGCACCGAGCTGTTGCGGCAGCCGTGCACGAAACGGATCTGGCGGTCGTCGTTCTGGCGCACCAGATGGTTCAGGATGGACACCATGGGCGTCAGGCCCACGCCGCCGCTGAGCAGCACGACGGGCGCCTTGCCCTCTTCGCGCAGATGGAAATCGCCCTGGGGCGGCGCCACGTCCAGCACGCTGCCCTCTTCCAGGCGATCGTGCAGGGCGTTGGAAACGCGCCCGGCCGGGGTCTGGGCGCTGCCCGCTTCGCGCTTGACCGAAATGCGCAGGCGGTCCTGGCCCGGCGCGTCCGACAGGCTGTACTGGCGCGGCTGCATCAGGCCCAGTTCGGGCACGTACAGGCGCACGGAAACGTATTGGCCGGGGCGGTACGCCGGCACCGTGCCGCCGTCTGCCGGCGCCAGGTAGAACGACGTGATCTCGGCGCTTTCACGCTGCTTGCCCACCACGCGGAACGCCCGCCAGCCCGTCCAGCCGCCCGGCTTGGCGGCCGATTCGCCATACAGGCGCGCCTCTTCTCCGATCAGCAGGTCGGCCAGTTGGCCGTAGGCCGCGGCCCAGGCGTCCACCAGTTCGTCCGTCGCCGCGTCGCCCAGCACTTCGCGGATGGAGGCCAGGAGGTGCTTGCCCACGATCGGATAGTGTTCCGGGCGTATGCCCAGGCTGACGTGCTTGTGCACGATGCGCGTCACGACCGGCATGAGCACCGAGGGATCGTCGATGTGTTCGGCATAGGCCGCGACCGCGCCGGCCAGCGCCTGCTGCTGTTCGCCGCCCGCCTGGTGGCCCTGGTTGAAGACGTGCTTGAGTTCGGGATTGTGCTGGAACATGCGGGCATAGAAATGCCGGGTCAGCGCGACGCCATGCGTCTTGAGGACGGGAGCCGTGCCCTTGACCAGGGCGCGGATTTGGGGACTCAACATCTACTGCTCCTTGTGGTGCGATCGTGTTCGCCATTAAACATATATTTATAATACATCTTTTAAAATCATAATGGAAAACCCTGGCCCCGGTTCAAGCCCGTGGCGACATCCACTCGCCCAAAATCGCAACCGGCGGCAACACGCAATCGGTTACAGCACGCCAGGCAGGACGGACGGGATCGCCGGCGGAGGCGAGCCATGCCACGGAGCAGATCCATTCCTCGCCCAGCCGGTAGGACGCAGCCCGCCATCGCCCCGGCGGCGCGCGCAAATCCCCTGCGGCGTCCAGGCCGATCGATGCCATATCCGCCGGAAAATCCAGCTTCGCCGCCTTAATGAAGGCTTCTTTCAAGGTCCACAATAGATAAAAGCGCGTCAGTTGCTCCTCGCCCCGAAGGCCGGCGAGCGTTTCCCGCTCGGCGGGCGAGCACACCCACTCGGCCAGGCTCAACGCATCGCGAGGACGGATGCGCTCCAGGTCGACGCCCAGCGGCCTTGCCGGCGACACCGCGGCGCAGACCGCCAGGCCCGCGCTATGGCTGAGCGAGGTGGCTCCGCCGGGCGCCTGGGCGGTCCGGACGTCGTGAAGCAGGACCCGGCTGACGCGCCAATCGTCCAGTGCCTTGGGACCTCGCACCGCGCGGGCTCGCGGCACGTCCTCCGCCGACAGATCCTGAACACGGTATCGAACTGCGGCACCTTTGTCCGCCCACCAGATTAAAAGTTCCTGAATTTCCACACAAACACGTAATGATGAGTAAATTTAGATACAGAAAATGGACCAAGATAAGTCTTGTGTAACTGTTTAAATCAAAATCGTCTATTGGTGCCGTAGTAGAATCGCGCGCTATGTTGACGTTTTCGATCGCACGATGGCAAGGCTGGACGCCAGGAATCGACAGTCCCGACGCCTGGCTGGATTGGGCCGAACATCCATTCTGCCCAGTCGGAAACCAGAGCGTGCCCCGCCTGGACTTCCTGCCTCCCATGCAGCGCCGCCGCTTGAGCCCATTGGCCCGCGGGGTGTTCGAGTGCGCGTGGCCGATAGCCGAAGGACGACCAGGCATGCCGCTGGTCTTCGCCTCCCGGCACGGAGAAACCAGCCGCAGCTTCGGGCTCCTGCAATCGCTGGCGGCGGACGAGCCGCTGTCCCCCACCGCGTTCGGCTTGTCCGTGCATAACGCCATCGCCGCGCAGTGGTCGATCATACGCCGTGAAACGGCCGAATCCGTCGCCTTGTCGGTGGAGGACGACGGCCTGGAGCACGCCGTCATCGAAGCCGCGATGCTGTTCGGGCAAGGCCACCAGGACGTCCTGGTGGTGCTGGCCGAAGAACTGCCTCCCGATCCCTATGCCCCCTGGGTGCAGGACGTGCCGTGCTCGTACGCGCTCGCCCTGCACTTGCGTCCCGGAGGCGATTGGACGCTGGCCATGGATCCGCCGCGGGCGGCCCCCGCCGCCGATGCGCCGCAGGCCTGGCCCAATCCCCTGAACCTGCTGCGCCACCTGCTGTTGCGCACGGGCGCCTGGCGGCACGCCGGCCGCACGCGCCACTGGACCTGGACACGCACGGCATGACGAGCGCCACGCACCACCGCCAAGACTTCTGGCTCTGGCGGCTTTTCGCCACCGGCATGGCCTTCACCCTGTTCGGGCTGGGCGGCGTCCTGCTGCGCGCGTTCGTCTTCCCCTCGCAGCGCTTGCTGCCCGGCGACAGGCTCGACCGCCAGCGCCGCGCGCGCGGAACCCTGAATCGGACGTTCCGGCTCTTCATCCGCTTCATGATCCGCACCGGCATCCTGACGGTGGAATTCAAGGGCGCCGAACGCCTCGGCAAACCGGGGCAGATGATATTGGCCAATCACCCGTCCCTGCTCGACGTGGTCTTCCTGGTCGGCCATGTCAGGAACGCCAACTGCATCGTCAAGCACAGCCTGGCCACGAATCCCTTCACCCGCGGTCCCATCGCCAACACCGGCTATATCACCAACGACGAAAGCTTCGATATGTTCGACCGCGCCGCCGACGTGCTGCGCAACGGCGAAACCCTGATCGTCTTTCCCGAGGGCACCCGCACGGCGCGGGACACCCTGCCGCGATTCCATCGCGGCGCCTGCGCCATCGCCCTGCGCGGCGCCCGGGTCGTGACGCCCGTCGTGATCAGCATGAATCCGCGCAGCCTGACCAAGGGCGAACCCTGGTACCGGATTCCGCCTTGCCGGATGCGCTATGTGATTCATGTGGGAGAGGACATCGATCCCTCCACCTGGCGCGACGCGCACCCCCTGCCGATCGCCGGGCGCAGGATGAACGATTACCTGCACGCCTATTTCGACGCCGCGCTGACGCGCACCGCGCCCGCCGGCGCCTCAATGAATACGAATAAACAATCGCCCATCGCGGCGAATGCGGAGTCCAAGCTGGATGAATGAACTGGAACTTGAACTGAAGACCCTCGTCATCGAATCCCTGGGTCTGGAAGACATCACGCCCGAGGACATCGACCGCGACGCCCACCTGTTCGGCGACGGGCTGGGACTGGATTCCGTGGACGCCCTGGAACTGGGCCTGGCGCTGCAAAAGCGCTACGGCATCACCATCGATCCGGAAACGAGGAACATGCGCGAGCATTTCGCCAGCATCGCCAAGCTGGCGGCCTTCGTCACCGCGCAACGTCACGCATAACGCACACGGAGTCACGATGCATACCCGCGAGGAAATCTTCAATACGCTGCGCGGCGCGCTGGTCGAACTGTTCGAGATCGAACCGGAACGCATCACGCCCGAGGCGAACCTGTACACCGATCTGGAAATCGACAGCATCGACGCCATCGATCTCATCGACCACGTGCGCCGCCAGACCGGCCGCAAACTCGACGCCAACGACTTCCGGACGGTGCGCACCGTCGAAGACGTGGTGCAGGCCATGTGGCAAAAGCAGGATCCCGCCGCATGAGACGCGGCGTGGCAGCCGCCCTGGCCCTGGCCGGCGTCGCCTACCCCTTCGCCGTCTATGCGATGCTGGGGCGGGTGAGCGCAGCCTGGGTGGCCCTGCCCCTGGCGCTGCTGTGGCTGGCGCGCGGGCTGACCGCCAACGCCGCCCAGCCCGGCTCCCGCCTGTTGCCCGCGGTGGCGATCGCCTTCTGCCTGGTCCTGGCGGTTGCGGATTCGGAAGCCTGGCTGCGCTGGTATCCCGTCTTGGTCAACGGCATGATGCTGGCGATCTTCGGCGGCAGCCTGGCGGCCGGGCGCCCGGTGATCGAGCAACTGGCCCGCTTGCGCCACCCCGCCCTGCCGCCCGAAGGTGTGCGCTACACCCGCAATGTCACACGCGTGTGGTGCGCGTTCTTCGCCCTGAACGGCGCCACCGCCGCGGCGCTGGCGGCCTGGGCGCCCTGGAGCTGGTGGCTGGCCTACAACGGCGCCGTCAGCTATGGACTGATGGGCCTGTTGATCGCCGGCGAATGGCTGCTGCGCCCCGCGCCCGCCAAAGCGGCTTGAACCATGGCCTGGACTCCCCTGACGCACCTGCTGCTGCCTGCGGCGCCCGGCGAAGCCGATGCTCCAGTCGCCGACGAGCCGCTCCTGACGCGCAGCGCGTTCGCGCATGCCTGCCTGTCGGCTGCCGGCGCGCTGCAGGCCAGCCCGCTGCGTCGCGTCGCGCTGTGGTTCGAAGATGCCGCCCTGATGGCGATCGCGCTCCTGGCCTGCTGGCGCGCCGGCGTGGTCGCGGTGCTTCCCGGCGATGCCCAGGCGCATACCTGCGCCACCCTGGAACCCATGGTGGATGCCTGGCTGACCGATGCCGGCGGCCTTGCCGTGCCCGCGGAACGGCAACGGCGGCTGGCGGATCTCCAGGACGGCCCGCCCCTGGCGCCCGCCGGGCTGGACCCCTCGCTGGGCCTGGTGCTGTGCACTTCCGGCTCCAGCGGCGAACCCAAGCACATCGCCAAGAACTGGCGGCAGTTGATGGACGAAGTGCATGCGCTGCACGAGCAATGGCCCGACGCGAACACGCCCGTGCTGGGCAGCGTATCGGCACAGCATATGTACGGCCTGCCCTTCAGGGTATTGTGGCCGCTGTGCGCGGGACGGCTGATCGACCGGATCCAGCGTATCTATCCCGAAGACCTGCAGCAGGCCAGCCTGCGCCATCCCGCCTTCACCTGGATCGCCAGCCCGGCCTTGCTGCGGCGCCTGGGACAGCGGCTGGATTGGGCACGGCTGCGCGGCAGGCTGACCCGCATCCATTCCTCGGGCGGCGAACTGCCGTCCGACGTATCCGACCACATCGAGCAGCACCTGGGCCTGCGCCCCACCGAGATCTACGGCAGTTCCGAAACCGGCGCCGTCGCCTGGCGCCAGGGCGCTGAAGACTGGCGGCCGCTGCCCGGGGTCGCCGTCAGCCTGAACGCCGAGGGCGCGCTGCGCGTGCAATCCCCCTGGGTGAACGAGACGGAAGCGCAGACGGCGGACGGAGCCGAGCTTGCCGCCGGCGGATTCCGGCTGCTCGGCCGCCTGGACCGCATCGTGAAGATCGAAGAAAAGCGCATCTCCCTGCCGATGCTGGAGCAGGCGCTTTCGCGGCACCCGTATGTCACCGAAGCGCGCCTGGGCGCGGTGGCCGGCGCTCCCCGGCTCGCCGCGCTGATCGCACTGTCGGCCCTGGGGCTGCACGCCTTGCGCAACGGCGGCCGAAAGGCGCTGATCGACGCACTGCGCGCGCACCTGGCCGCGGGCTTCGAATCCCTGGCCATCCCCCGCACCTGGCGCTTCTTTCCGCAATTGCCCAGCAACGCGCAAGGCAAGCTGCCCCGCCATGCGTTCGAGGCCGCGGCAGGCCCCCGCCCCCTCGCGCCGGAGGCGGTGGAACAGCCCGGCCACGCCGACGGCGAGCGCCGCTACACGCTGGAGATTCCTTACGACCTGGCCTATTTCAGCGGCCACTTCCCCGCCGCCCCCGTCGTGCCCGGGGTCGCGCAGATCGGTTGGGCCCTGTCGCTGGCGCAGCGGGACCTTTGCCCGGAGCTGCGCTTTGCCGGCATGGAAGTCTTGAAATTCCAGCGGCTGCTGCGCCCGGGCGACATTGCCTCCCTGGCGCTGAAATGGGACGCCTCGAAGCGGAAACTGCACTTCGCCTTCACGCTCGACGGCGCTCCGTGCTCGTCGGGCCGCATCCTCGAAGGCGGCCGGCCATGACCGCTCACCGGCTCTGCGCGGTCGTTCCCGTGTACAACCACGGCGCCACGGTTGCCGCCGTGCATGCGCAGCTAGCGGCGCAGGGCCTGCCCTGCGTGCTGGTGGACGACGGCTCCGAACCGGGCTGCGCCGCCGCGCTGGATGCCCTGGCGGCACAGCCCCGCACGCACCTGCTGCGGCGCGCGGCGAACGGCGGCAAAGGCGCGGCGGTGCAGGACGGCCTGCGTGCCGCGGCCTCCCTGGGCTATACCCACGCCTTGCAAGTGGACGCCGACGGGCAGCATGCGCTGCGCGACGCGGCCGCGTTCGCGGACGCGTCGCGCATCCGGCCGCAAGCCGTCATCTGCGGCCTGCCGGTGTATGGCGACGACGTGCCGCGCAGCCGCCTGTACGGCCGCTGGCTGACCCGGGTGTGGGTCTGGATCAATACCCTTTCGATCGACATACCCGATGCGATGTGCGGCTTCCGCGTCTATCCCCTGGCCCAGGCCCTGGCCGTGATCGACGGCGCGCCCGTCGGCCGGCGCATGGATTTCGACATCGCCATCCTGGTGCGCCTGCATTGGCGCGGCAGCGCCATGGTCTGGCTGCCGACGCGCGTGAGCTATCCCGCAGGCGGCATCTCGCACTTCAAGGGCGTGCGGGACAATCTGCTGATCAGCCGCATGCATGCGCGCCTCTTCTTCGGCATGCTCATGCGCTCGCCCGCGCTTCTGCGGCGCCGGCTGGGAGGCTCGCGCCCATGAACGTCGCGGACCGGCACTGGGCGGATCAGCCCGAACGCGGCAGCCCCGCCCTCATGCGTTTGACGGCCTGGGCCGCGCGCACCCTGGGCCGCAGGCTCGTCGCTCCCGTGGTCTGGCTGGTCGTCCTGTATTTCTATGTCTTCGGCGCCCGGGCGCGGCGAGCCATCGCCGCGTACCAGCGGCGGCTGGCGCGGTCCGGCGACATGCCCGTCCCGTTGCCGCGCAGCATGCCCGTATACCGGCAGTACCTTGCTTTTGCCCATGCCATACTGGACAAACTGGACGTCTGGCAAGGCAAGATCACCATGGCCAGCGTGGACATCGCCGACCCCGACGGCCTGCACGGACAGATGGGCGCGGGCCGCGGCCAGATCCTGGTCGGATCGCACCTGGGCAATATCGAAGTCTGCCGCGCGCTGGCCGAACGGACCGGCGCCTTGAAGCTCAACGTACTGGTCCACGACAAACACGCGGCCCACTTCGGCCGCCTGCTCAACGAGGCCGGCGGCGCATTGCGCATGATCCAGGTCAGCGAGCTGGATGCTCCCGCCATGCTGGACCTGGCGCAGCGGCTGGACCGCGGCGAGTGGCTGGCCATCGCCGGCGACCGCATCCCGCTGCAGGGCGACCGCACGACGTCCGTGGATTTTCTGGGCGCCGCCGCCCCGTTTCCCCAAGGGCCGTGGCTGCTGGCGGGCCTGCTGCGCTGCCCGGTCAACCTGCTGTTCTGCACGCGCCACGGCTCGCGCCACCGCGTGGCCATGGAGCGCCTTTCCGACGGCGTCGAATGGACGCGCGCCACGCGCCAGGCGCGGATCGCCGACCTGGCCCAGCGCTATGCCGACCGCCTTGCCGCGCACTGCCGCCAGGCGCCGCTGCAATGGTTCAACTTCTATCCCTTCTGGAAAGACGATGCGTAAACGAGGCGTCATCGGCGCACAAGTCGAAATCCGGGTGCCCTTCTTCGACGTCGATTCGATCAACGTCGTGTGGCACGGCCACTATGTGAAGTACCTGGAACAGGCCCGTTGCGAACTGCTGGACGCGCTGGGCTACAACTACGACGCCATGCGCGCCAGCGGCTACGTCTGGCCGGTGATCGACCTCCACCTGCGCTATGCGCAACCGGCGCAGTTCGGCCAGCGCCTGGTGGTGCGGGCCGAACTCGTGGAATGGGAACATCGCTTGAAGATCAATTACCTGATCCAGGACGCCGACAGCGGGCAGCGCCTCACGCGGGCAAGCTCCGAACAGGTCGCGGTATGCGTGCAGACCCGCGAAATGCAATTGGCCTCGCCTCCCGCGCTCCGCGAAGCCGTGCAACGCCGGCTGCAAGCCATGGATGCGGCGGCATGAAGCGGCTGCCCATGCTCGCCGCCCGCCTGTGCGCCATGCTGGCGCTGGCCCTTCTGTCCTGGAACGCCGGCGCGTTCGAACTCGCCGACCTGCAGAAGCAGTTGCGCGCCGCGCCCGTGGTGCGGGGCCACTTCGTGCAGCAGAAGTTCCTGCGCTCGCTGCCGCAGCCGCTGACCAGCCGGGGCGACTTCACCCTGGCGGCAGGCAAGGGCCTGCTGTGGCTGCTGCGCACGCCCATCGCGCAGGACCTGCGCATCGACGCCTCCGGCATCTCCCGGCGCGACGAAACCGGCAAATGGCAGGCATTGCCGCAACGCGCCGGCGCGGGCCGCGAGAACCAGTTGTTCCTGTCCGTGCTGGCCGGCGACACCACCGGGCTGCAGGAGAATTTCGACCTGGAACTCAGCGGCGAGCCGAATGCCTGGCAATTGGCGCTGACGCCCAAATCGGCGCTGCTGCGCCAGATCTTCGACATCATCCGGATCGACGGCTCGACGCTGGTCGACCGTATCGAACTGCGCGAAACCCAGGGCGACCGCAGCGTGCTGCAGATGACGGACGCGGTGGCCGGCCAGGCCTTGACCGATGAGGAACAACGTGCGTTCGCCGATTGAGCGCTGGCTGCCGCGGCTGTTCAAGCTGGCGTTCCTGCTGGTCCTGTGCGCCGGCGCCTGGCAATGCCGCAACGGCTGGCCCGTCTCGGGCAATCTGATGGACCTGGTGCCGCAGGCCGGCAAGGACGCCACGCGCCAACTGGCCGAAGCGCGGATCCAGGAACCCTTGTCGCGCCAGATCATCGCGCTGGTGGCGGCGCGCTCCGGTGGAGACGCCGTCGTGCCCGCGCGCCAACTGGCGCAGCGCTGGACGGACGGCGGACTCTTCTCCACCGTGCAGGTGGAACTGGAAGCCGACCTGGCGGCGCTGCGCGCGCAGCTTGGCGCGGGCCGCCTGGCCATGCTGCCGGCCGCGGACCGGCGCCAGCTCGAAACCGACCCCGCGGCCTACGCCCAGCGCCGCGCGCGCGAGCTGTCGGACCCATTTTCCTCTTCCGGGCTGATGCCGGTGGACCAGGACTGGCTGGGACTTACCCGCCGCGCCGAACAGGCGCTGAACCCCGGCGGCGCGGTGCAGTACGACGTCCGCACCGGCACCCTGCAGGCGGAACACGCGGGCAGGCGCTGGGTGCTGGTGCGCGCCGAGACCCGGGACAGCGCCTTCGAGTCCGGGACGCCCCAGCGCATCGCGGCGCAATTGGAACGGGACCGCCGGTTCCTGGACGCGGATGGCGCGGACTTGCTGGTGGCTGGCGGGCCGCTGTATGCGGCCGCGGGCCGGGCACAGGCCATGGCCGAAAGTAGCTGGATCGGCACCGGAGCCGCAATCGGCATCGTCCTGCTGCTGCTGTTGGCGCTGCGGCGCGCCCGCGCCCTGCTGGCTTTCGTGCCGGTGGCCGTCGGCCTGTTGACGGGCGCCGTGGCCTGCATCGCGGTATTCGGATCGATCCACGTCCTTACCCTGGTGATCGGCGCAAGCCTGATCGGCGTCGCGGTGGACTTCCCGCTGCACTGGCTGGGCAAGAGCTACGGCATGGCGGACTGGCAGGCCTGGCCGGCGCTGCGACGCGTCCTGCCGGGCCTCACCATCAGCCTGGCTGCCAGCCTCGTGGGATACATCGCCCTGGCGTTCACCCCGTTCCCGGCCTTGACCCAGACGGCGGTGTTTTCGGCCGCCGGCCTGCTGGGGGCCTACGCGTGCACCGTGTGCCAGTTTCCGGCCTGGATGCAGGGCTGGCGCCCCCGCCCCTGGGAGCCGCTGCTGCGCTTCGCGACCGCCGCGCTGCGACTGCGCGAGCGTCTCACCGCAAGCCGCGCCGCGCTGTGGCTCGGCGCCCTGGCGTTGGCTGCGGCGGCGGCCGGCGGCATTTCCAGGCTCGGTATCCAGGACGACCTGCGCCAATGGCTGAGCCTGCCCGCCCCCCTGGTGCAACAAGCCCGCCAGATCGGCGAAATCACCGGCTTCGTGCCGACCAGCCAGTTCTTCCTGGTCCGCGCCCCCGACGCGGACGAATTGCTGCGCAGGCAGGCGCGGGTGTCGCAGGCGCTGGACGGGCTGGTCCAGCGCGGCGAACTGGCCGCCTATAGCGCCTTGAGCCAGTTGGTGTCGCCGGCGGCCGACCAGAAGGCGCTGGGCCGGGAACTGGCCGCAAGCGCGGCGCAACCGGACGTCTGGAAACCCATTACGGACCTCGGCATCCCCTACGAGGCCCTGCGGCAGGAACTGCAATCGCTGGCCGCGCTGCCCGCGGTCACGATCGACGGCGCGCTGCAAGGCCAGCAAGCCGAACGCTGGCGTCCGTTGTGGCTGGGCATCCACGACGGACAGGCCGCGGGCATGGTGACATTGCTGGGCCTGCGCAACGCCGCTGCCCTGGATGCGGTTGCCGGGACCGTGCCGGGCGTCACGCTCGTGGACCGCAGCGGCGAGTTGAACCGCATGTTCGCGGCGACCCGGATCGAGGCGGCGGAGCTCAAGCTGCTGTCCTACGCGGCCGCCGCCGTCCTGCTGCTCCTGACGCTGGGGCGCGCCGCCGCCTGGCGCATCCTGGCCGTGCCCCTGGCCGCCACCGCCTGCAGCCTGGCGGCGCTCGGCTACCTGGGCCAGCCGCTCACGCTGTTCAGCCTTTTCGGGCTGCTGCTGGTCTCGGCCATCGGCGTCGACTACGCGATCTTCATGTACGAGCGGATCGCGGGCGCCCCGGCCAGCCTGGTCGGCATCCTCCTCAGCGCCGCCACCACGCTCCTGTCCTTCGGGCTTCTTGCGCTCAGCCACACGCCGGCCCTCGCCAACTTCGGGCTCGCGGTGGCGCTGGGCGTCGCCTTTTCGCTGCTGTGGGCGCCATGGATCCGTTCGCCCGCGGAAACCGCGCAGCAGCCCTCCTTTAATCATTGAATGTGGATACACCGGATATGGAATCTCGGGAAGTCGTGGTCATTGGAGCCGGCCCTGCCGGCGCGGTTGCCGCCGCCCTGCTGAAGCGGCGGGGGCATGATGTCCTGATGCTGGAACGCCAGCAGTTCCCCCGCTTTTCCATCGGGGAAAGCCTGCTCGCCCACTGCCTGGAATTCGTGGAAGAAGCGGGGATGCTGCCCGCCGTCCAGGCGGCCGGCTTCCAGGTGAAGAACGGCGCGGCCTTCGCCTGCGGCGACCGCTACGCCTACTTCGACTTCCGCGACAAGTTCACTCCCGGCCCGGGCACCACATTCCAGGTACAGCGCGCGCACTTCGACAAAGTGCTGGCCGACGACGCGGCGCGCCAGGGCGTGGAGGTGCGCTACCGGCAGGAAGTCACCGCGGCCGACTTCGCCGGCGACGGCCCCTTGCTGGACGTGCGCGGCGCCGATGGACGGCCTTACCAGGTCAAGGCCCGGTTCGTGCTCGACGCCAGCGGTTACGGACGCGTGCTGGCGCGGCTGCTGGACCTCGAACGCCCCTCCTCGATGCCGCCGCGCAAAGCCATCTTCACCCATATCGAGGACCGCATCGACGACGCCGGTTTCGACCGCGAAAAGATCCTCATCAGCGTGCATCCCGAGCAACGCGGCATCTGGTACTGGCTGATCCCGTTCTCCAACGGCCGCTGCTCGTTCGGCGTGGTGGGCGGCGAAAACCTCTTCGGCGGCCCCGGAGAGGACCTGATGCTCACGCTGCGCGCGATGGCGGATGCCGCGCCCAACCTGAAGCGCATCCTGAAGCACGCCGTCTGGGATACGCCCGCCAATACGATCGGCGGCTATTCGGCCAGCGTGCGGCGGCTGCACGGCCCCGGCTACGCGCTGCTGGGCAACGCGGCGGAGTTCCTGGATCCCGTGTTTTCCTCCGGCGTCACCATTGCCCTGCGCTCGTCCAAACTGGCGGCCGACGCCCTGCATCGCCAACTGTCCGGCGTCCCGGTCGACTGGCAGGCCGAATTCGCGGATCCGCTCATGGTGGGCGTGGAAACGTTCCGCGCCTACGTGCAAGGCTGGTACACCGGTGAATTCCAGGACGTGGTTTTCTATGAGCACGCGCAGCCCGAGATCCGCCGCATGATCAGCTCCATCCTGGCGGGCTACGCGTGGGACCGGAACAATCCGTTCGTCGCCAGCCCGCAGCGCCGCCTGCGCATGCTGAGCGATCTTTGCCGGGGCGCCGAAGCGGCGCCGGTACCCGCATGATCCGCCCCCTGGCCGCCAGCCACGCCATCGGCGCGGCGATTCTGCTGGCCGTGCTGGCGGGCTGCGCGAACGCGCCGCCGGTGCCCGGCCGCGAGGCGGCGTTTTCGCTGCCGCGGCAGCTCCACGTCGTGCAGGCGGCTGCCGGCCAGCCGTCCCTGGACGCGTTGCTGGTGGTGCAGCGGGAAGGGCCGGCCTTGCGCTGGTCCCTGTTCGACCCCCTGGGCGTGCCCCAGGCCCGGCAGATGCTTCAGCACGGCGAATGGCGCAACGACGGATTCCTGCGGCCGAACGGCCAGGCCCGCAACCTGTTCGCCGCCCTGATGTTCGCCTGGACGCCCGAGACGGAACTGGATGCCGCCTACGGCGTGGGCAACTGGCGCGCGGGCCGCCGCGGGGACGGCGCCGCCGAGCGCGAACTGCTGGAACGCGGCCGCCCGCGCTGGACCGTGCGCTGGCCGCAAGCCGCGCAAGCCGACACATTCACCGTCCTCGATTCGGACGGCGTCACCTGGCGGATTTCGCCATTGAAGGAACAGCCATGAACACCTGGTTGGGTACGCCCGGCGTCGTGTGCGCCCTGGGTTCGGGCATAGACACCGTGGCGGCCGCGGCGTTTGCCGGCGACACCTCGGGCATGCGCGCCCAAACGGGCTGGGTCCAGGACCGCGCGCTGACGCTGGGCGGCTACGGGGGAACGCTGCCTCCCATTGCCGATTCCCTGCCCTCGCACCATCGCAGCCGCAACAATCAAATGCTGCTGGCCGCGGCGCGGCAGATCGAAACGCAACTGCGCGGCGCCGTGGCGCGGCATGGCCCCGCCCGGGTCGCCGTGGTGCTGGGGACCAGCACGTCCGGCGTCAACGACAACGCGCCCGCCTTTCCCCACCTGGCGGCGCAAGGCGCCTGGCCGGACGGCTACGACTACCGCCGCCAGGTCCTGTCGTCCCCCGCCGCATTCTTCGCGGAGTGGCTGGGGGCCCGCGGCCCGGCCTATACCCTGTCCACGGCCTGCACATCCAGCGCGCGCGCATTGCTATCGGCACGCCGCCTGCTCGAACTGGACCTGTGCGATGCCGTGGTCTGCGGCGGCGCCGATACCCTCTGCCGGCTCACCATCAACGGCTTCGCCACGCTGGAAGCCATAGACGACGCGCTCTGCCTGCCGTTCTCGGCCAACCGCCGCGGCATCAATATCGGAGAGGCCGGCGTCCTGTTCCTGATGGAACGCACGCCCGCCGACGCCCGCTCCGTCGCGTTTCTCGGCGGCGGCGCCAGCTCGGACGCATGGCACATGTCGGCGCCCGAACCGACCGGAGCCGGCGCGCGCCAGGCCATGCTCGCCGCCCTGCAGGCGGCCGGCGTGGACGCAAGCCGGATCGGCTGGGTCAACCTGCACGGCACCGGCACGCCCCACAACGACGCCATGGAAAGCCATGCGATGCACGCCGTCTTCCCGCAAGGCGTGCCCTGCTCCTCGACCAAGGCGCTCACCGGGCACGCGCTCGGGGCAGCCGGAGCGCTGGAGGCGGCGCTGGCATGGGCGACCCTGTCGTCCGGCAATGCCGGCGGGCAATTGATGCCCCATGTCTGGGATGGCCAGCCCGATCCGGAGCTGCCCGCGCTGGAATTCGCCACGCCGGCCCACCGCTATGCGCAGGGCCGGCCGCGCCTGGCCATGAGCAACTCGTTTGCGTTCGGCGGCAACAACGTCAGCCTGGTCCTCGGAGCGCAGCCATGATCCCCTGGTCCATCGCCAGCCTGCTGCCGCACGCCGGCGACATGATCCTGATCGACGAGGTCCGCAGCCATGATGCGGACGGCCTCACGGCGCTCGCCGTCGTCAGGCCGGGCCCCTACTCCATGCCCGACGGCTCGCTGCCGCCCTGGCTCGGCCTGGAGCTCATGGCGCAAGCCGTGGGCGCCTGGGCCGGCTGCCAGGCACGCCTGGCGGGAGAGCCCGTCAAGCTGGGCTTTCTTCTGGGCACGCGGCGCTATGAATGCCACGCCGACGCGTTCCCTGCCGGCGCCCGCCTTTCCATCCGCGTAAGCCGCGGACTGGTCGACGCCAGCGGCATGAGCGTCTTCGAATGCGAACTGCATGACGACGCACGCCTGCTGGCCGAGGCCCGGCTGAATGTCTACCAGCCCAAAGATCCCACCGCTTTTATCCAGGAAGAGTCACCCGAATGAGCGCCGCTCCCATCCTCGTAACCGGTTCGAGCCGCGGCATCGGCCGCGCGATCGCGCTGGCCCTGGCCGATGCCGGCCATGATCTGGTGCTGCATTGCCGCCGGCAACGCGGCCAGGCCGAAGCCGTGCAGGCCGAAATCCAGGCGCGGGGCCGGCAGGCGCGCGTGCTGCAGTTCGACGTCGCCGACCGCAAGCAGTGCGCGGCCGCGCTGCAGGCCGACATCGACGGGCACGGCGCCTATTACGGCGTCGTCCTCAATGCAGGCCTGACGCGCGACGGCGCGTTCCCGGCCCTCAGCGGCGACGACTGGGACGAAGTGCTGCGCACCAACCTGGACGGCTTCTACAACGTCATGAGCCCGCTGGCGATGCCCATGATCCGCCGCCGCGCGCCGGGCCGCGTCGTCTGCATGGCATCCGTTTCCGGCATGGTGGGCAACCGCGGCCAGGTCAACTACAGCGCCTCCAAGGCCGGCCTCATCGGCGCGGCCAAGGCGCTGGCCGTGGAACTGGCCAAGCGCCAGATCACCGTGAACTGCGTGGCGCCCGGCCTGATCGACACCGACATGCTCGACGAGCACGTGCCGGTCGAGGAAATCCTGAAGGCCGTGCCCGCGCAACGGATGGGACGCCCGGAGGAAGTGGCCGCCGCCGTCGTCTTCCTCATGTCCCCGGGCGCCGCCTACATTACCCGCCAGGTCATCGGCGTCAACGGAGGACTGTGCTGATGAAGCGGGTCGTCGTCACCGGCATGGCCGGCATCAGCGCGCTCGGTTCCGACTGGGCCACCGTGCAACAGGCGCTGCAATCGGGCCGCAGCGCCATCCGCACCATGCCCGACTGGTCGCGCTACAAAGAACTGAATACCCGGCTGGCGGGCCCCATCGACGACTTCCAGGCGCCGGCCCACTGGACCCGCAAGCAGCTCCGCAGCATGGGGCGCGTGTCCCAATTGGCGGTGCGCGCCGCGGAACTGGCCCTGGCCGATGCCGCGCTGCTGGGCGACCCCGGCATCACGGACGGCCGCATGGGCGTGGCCTGCGGATCGTCCGTGGGCAGCACCGCGGAAATCCGCGCCTTCGGCAATATGCTGCTCAACGGCGTGACGGACGATCTGAACGCCAACTCCTACGTCCGCATGATGCCGCACACCACGGCGGCCAATGTGGGCATCTTCTTTGAACTGAAGGGCCGCATCATCCCGACGTCCAGCGCCTGCACCTCCGGCAGCCAGGGCATCGGCTACGCCTACGAGGCCATCCGCTACGGGCGCCAGGATCTGATGCTGGCCGGCGGCTCGGAAGAGCTCTGCGCCAGCGAGGCCCTGGTGTTCGATGCGCTCTACGCCACCAGCCAGAAGAACGACACGCCCGAACTCACCCCCCGCCCCTACGACCGCGACCGCGACGGCCTGGTGATCGGCGAAGGAGGAGGCATGCTGGTCCTGGAATCGCTGGACCATGCCGTGGCGCGCGGCGCGCGCATCCACGCGGAAGTCGTGGGTTTCGGCAGCAATTCGGACGGCACGCACATCACCCGCCCGGAAGCGAAGACCATGCGCGTCGCCATGGAAATGGCGCTGGCCGACGCCGGCCTGCCGCCGGAAGCCATCGGCTACGTGAACGGCCATGGCACCGCGACCGAACAAGGCGACATCGCCGAGACCCAGGCGACCCACGGCCTGTTCGGCAGCCGCATGCCGATCAGTTCGCAGAAAAGCTACCTCGGCCATACCTTGGGCGCCTGCGGCGTGCTGGAGTCGTGGTTCAGCATCGAAATGCTCAACCGCGACTGGTACGCCCCCACGCTGAACCTGCGCAATGTCGACCCCCGCTGCGGCGAGCTCGACTACCTGTGCGAAGGCCGCCGCATGAGCAACGAATATGTCATGAACAACAACTTCGCGTTCGGCGGCATCAATACATCGCTGATTTTCCGCCGCTGGAGCTGAACTCCGCCGCGCCGCCGTCTTTTTCCTTTTTCACCATTGGAATCCCTGCCATGAACCTGTCTCACAAGCTGTATGGAACCCTCGTCCTGTCGCTCGCCTGCTGCGCGCAGGCCGTCGCGGCGGATCGCACCGTCCACCTGCCGCTGCAGCCGGCGATCGAAGCCGCGCAGGCGGCCGGCAAGATCGACGGCAGCGTCCGCTTCTACCTGGCGGGCACGGGCCCGAAGGGACAGGTGCTGCAAGCCGGCGTGATCACCAACCGCAAGACCAACGCTTTCGCGAAGAAGGACGAAGAGGCCTGCCTGTGGGTGGCCCAATCCGCCGTCATCGCGCTGCACGAAGCGGCGAAAAAAGCGGGCGCGAACGCGGTGACCAACATCGTCAGCTACTACCGCAAGAACGAATACAGCAGCAAGACCGACTACGAATGCCATGCCGGCGCCATGATCGCGGGCGTCGCGCTGCGCGGCGACCTGGCCAAGGTCAAGTAGGCGCGCGGGCCGCCGCTCCGTCCGCAGGCCGGGGCGAAGCGGCCGCCGCCGGTTTACACTATTTCTTTGCCGCAACACCACAAAGGTTCACCGATGAGCACCGATACGCTCAAGACCCGCCTCTCCGATTCCGTCAAGGAAGCGATGCGCGCCAAGGCCGCCGAACGCCTGGCCACGCTGCGCTTCCTGCTGGCCGCCGTCAAGCAGAAGGAAGTGGACGAACGCCGCGACCTGACCGACGCCGAAATCACGTCCATCATCGAAAAGCAGGTCAAGCAGCGCCGCGAATCGATCGCCGCGTTCGAACAGGCCGGCCGCACGGAAACCGCCGAACAGGAAAAGGCCGAACTGGCCGTGCTGCAGGAATTCCTGCCCCAGGCCGCGACGCCCGAGGAAGTCTCGGCCGCCATCGACGCCGCGCTGGCGGAAGTGGCCGCGCAGGGCGTGACGGGCGCGCCCGCCATGGGCAAGGTCATGGGCCTGCTCAAGCAGTCGCTTGCCGGCCGCGCCGACATGACCGCCCTGTCGCAGCAAGTGAAGGCCCGCCTGGCCTGATCTACAGGCGGCCCGCCGCCATGGACGGGCCCGGCGCCTTCGGGCTCAGAAGGCGCCGCCGAACAGATCCGGCTGGCGCGACCGCTCCGCCGGATCGGCGAAATTGCTCATGCCCACCCCCGCCAGCCGGTAAAGCGTCTCCGGCGGCAGTTCCACGCGTTCGCACAGCAGCCTGGCCACGGCGGCAAGCTCCGCCGCGGATCCGGGCGGATTCAGGCTGGTCTGGCTGCGCGTCAGGATGCGGAAGCGGTCCGTCTTCAGCTTCAGCACCACGGTGCGGCCCAGCGCGCCCTTTTTCTGCGCCTGGTCCCATACTTTTTGCGCCATGCGCTCGATGGCCTCGCCCAGCGCGTTCAGCCGGACGTCCTGCGAGAACGTGGTCTCGGCCGACACCTGCTGCAAGGGCGCGTCGGTCTGCACTTGGCGCTCGTCGATGCCGCGCGCCAGTTCGTACAGCCGCCGGCCGTAGCGGCCGAAATAATGCTCGAGTTCCTGGGCCCCGTGCGTGGCCAGATCGCCCACCGTATGGATGCCCAGTTGCTCCAGGCGCGCCTGCGTGACCTTGCCCACGCCCGGCACCTTGCGCACGGGCAGGGGGGCCAGAAAAGCCAGGACCTTGCCGGGCCGGACCACGAACAGGCCGTCCGGCTTGTTCCAGTCCGACGCGATCTTGGCCAGGAATTTGTTGGGCGCCACCCCGGCCGAGGCGGTCAGGCCGGTTTCCTCGCGGATCTGGTGACGGATGACCTGGGCAACCTCGGTGGCCGAAGGCAGGCCGCACTTATTGACGGTGACGTCCAGGTAGGCCTCGTCCAGCGACAAGGGCTCGATCAGGTCGGTGTGGCGGGCGAATATCTGCCGCACCTGGCGCGAGACTTCGCGGTAGCGGTTGAAATCGGGCGGCACGTAGATGGCATGCGGACAGAGCCGTTCCGCCCGCGCCGCGGACATGGCCGAATGGATGCCGAAGCGGCGCGCCTCGTACGAAGCGGCGCAGACGACCGAGCGCGGACCGGTCCAGGCCACGACCACCGGCTTGCCGCGCAATTCGGGGTTGTCGCGCTGCTCCACGGACGCGTAGAACGCGTCCATGTCCACATGCACGATCTTGCGCGCCTCAGGCACGGGTTCCTCCCCCGGCAAAAGCATATATTATGACCGGCGACAATCCGCTATCCCTTCGCGTCCATAACGGTTCCATGACTGCACCCGCAACTGCCCAGACCGATTATTTCGGCCTTACCATTCCCTTCATGCATTTCATCGGCCTGGTGCCCGAGCACGTCGAAAAAGACTATGCCCGCACCACGCTGCCCTGGCGGCAGGACCTCACCAACAGCCGCGGCGACGTGCACGGCGGCACGCTGATGAGCGTGCTGGACTTCACGCTCAGCGCCGCCGCCCGCGGTTCCGCCGACGGCAAGGAAGGCATGGCCACCATCGACATGAACACCTCGTTCCTGTCCCCCGGCACGGGCGACCTGACCATCGAGGCGCGCTGCCTGCGCCGCGGCGCGTCCATCGCCTTCTGTGAAGGCGACATACGCCGCGCCGACGGCGAACTGGTCGCGCGCGCCACCGCCACGTTCAAGATCATCCGCCGCCGTCCGGGCGGCGACTGACGCCTCCGGCTCAGTCCCGCAGGTCGCGCGAAGGCTGGACCTGCGGCCGCGGATCCAGCGGCATATAGCTGCTGCACGACACCAGGCCGTAATACAGCGCGTCCTGCATGGCGCGCATGGCCGCGGCGTCCCAGGTGCCCTTGCCCCACATTGCGATGCGCACGGCCGTGCTCTTGGCGCCTTCCGCCTGCAGTTCGACCCGCGACATTTCATTGTCGCCATAGGGCGCCAGCACCTTCACCACGCCGGATTGCGCGCTTTGGTTCAGGTCGGCCACCACGCGGTAGGCGTTGTCCGTGCTGCGCAGGCAATCCCTGGATTGCCGGATCGCCGTCGCGTAGGCGTCCTTGAAGGCCACCGGCGCCTTGAATTCGCTGTGCGGCGACGAGCCGTCCTGCGAAATGCCCATCGAGCACCCCGCCAGGCCCAGGGCCAGCGCCGATGCCGCGACCAGATTCCTGTACATGTATATCTCCAGATCAGTGCCCGCGATTATCCCGCATATCGGCCGGACGCGCGTGCCCGGAAGGCCGCGCTGCCGCGACGGGGCGGCGCGCGCCGGCGGTTCGACACCGGCGGCGGCGCTATGGCATTATCGGTGGACCAGCCGGCGGCCGGCCCTGCCCGCGGCCGCAGCAACCTCGGAGGTCCTCCCTTGTTTTCATTTCTCAAGCGCACCGTCCTGGCCGCCAGCATCGTCGGCGCATCGCTCGGCGCCAGCGCCGCCCAGCCGCCCCGCGCCTACCCCCTGAAGGATTTCTTCCGCAACCCGGACCGCGGCTTCTTCCGGCTTGCCGACGACGGCAAGACGCTGGGCTTCATGCAGCCCACCAGCGTGGACGGCAGCCCGGCCCGCATGAACATCTACGTGCAGCCGCTGCAAGGCAGCACCCCCGTCGGCGATCCGCGCCAGCTCACCAGCGAAACCGCGCGCGACATCAGCAATTTCTTCTGGAAAGGCGCCGACGTGGTGCTCTACCAGAAGGACTTCGGCGGCGACGAGAACTTCCACGTGCTGGCCGTCAACGCCAAGACCGGCAAGATCACCGACCTGACGCCCTACGAAGGGGTGCGCGCCGGCATCGAGGACGACCTCGAAGACGACCCCGACCACGTTCTCATCAGCCACAACCAGCGCGATCCCGAGGTCTTCGACGTCTACCGCGTCAACGTCCACACCGGCGCGGCGGTGCTGGTGGCGCAGAACCCGGGCAACATCGTCGGCTGGCAGACCGACCACGCCGGCAAAGTGCGCGCGGCGCTCGCCAGCGACGGGCTGAACACCGCCCTGCTCTACCGCGACGACGAAGCGTCCGAATTCCGCCCGCTGATCACCACCGACTACCGCACCAACGTCAGCCCGGCGTTCTTCACCTTCGACGACAAGAAGTTCTACGCCCTGTCCAACCGCGGGCGCGACAAGCTGGCGCTGGTGGTCATCGACCCGGCCAACCCTGAAGCCGAAGAAGAGATCTTCGCCCCCGACACCGTGGACCTGGACGCCGCGGCGTATTCCCGCAAGCGCCGCGTGCTGACCCTGGCCGCCTACCAGACCGACAAACCGCAGTACCGGTTCTTCGACACGGAAACCGAAACCCTGTTCAAGAGGCTGTCGGCCAAGCTCGCCGGCTACGAATTCGCCATCCAGGGCTCCAACCGCGACGAAAACAAATTCATCGTCGCCGCCTACAACGACCGCACCCCGGGCTCGCGCTATATCTACGACGCCGCCGCCGACACGCTGACCAAGCTGGCCGACATCAACCCGGCCATCCCCGAAGCCGACATGTCCCGCGTGCAGCCCATCAGCTACCAGACGCGCGACGGACTGACCGTCCACGGCTACCTGACGCTGCCCGCCGGCCGCGATCCCAAAAACCTGCCTTGCGTCGTGAACCCGCATGGCGGCCCTTGGGCGCGCGACGGCTGGGGCTACAACCCCGAGGTGCAGTTCCTGGCCAACCGCGGCTTCTGCGTGCTGCAGATGAACTTCCGCGGGTCTACCGGCTACGGCCGCGCCTTCTGGGAAGCCGGCTTCGGCCAATGGGGTCTGAAGATGCAGGACGACATCACCGACGGCGTCGAATGGCTGGTGCAGCAAGGCATTGCCGACCCCAAGCGCATCGGCATCTACGGCGCCAGCTACGGCGGCTACGCCACGCTGGCCGGCGTCGCCTTCACGCCGGACCTGTACGCGGCGGCGGTCGACTATGTCGGCGTGTCGAACCTGTTCACCTTCATGAAATCCATTCCGCCGTACTGGAAGCCCATGCTGGCCAAGATGCAGGACATGGTGGGCGACCCCGAGCGCGACCGCGACCGCCTGGCGGCGACCTCGCCCGCCCTGCACGCGGACAGGATCAAGACGCCGCTGTTCGTGGCGCAGGGGGCCAAGGACCCGCGCGTGAACAAGGACGAAAGCGACCAGATGGTCAAGGCGCTGCGCGCCCGCGGCGTCGAGGTGGAATACATGGTCAAGGACAACGAAGGCCACGGCTTCCACAACGACGAGAACAAGTTCGAGTTCTACGAAGCCATGGAGAAGTTCCTGAAGGAACACCTCAGGCCGTAGGCTCGGAAGCCTCCTGCACGGCCGGCTGCGCCCGGCCCGGGGCGCGCCCCGTCCATGCCATCTCCACCCGGTCCCGGCCCTGCTGCTTGGCGCGGTAAAGCGCCACGTCGGCACGGGCCAGGATGCCGTCGGCGCTGTCGCCCGGCTGGTACAACGCCAGCCCGCCGCTGGTGGTCATCGGCACTTCCACGCCCTGCAGTTGCAGCGGCGCATCGCGCACGGCGTCGCACACGCGCTGCGCCTGCACCAGCGCATGCGCGGGATCGCAGTCGTACATCAGCAGCACGAATTCCTCTCCGCCCAGCCTGCCGAAGCGGTCGCTGGTCCGGACGGCCCGCTGCACGACCTGCGCATAGTGGCGCAGCGCGGTATCGCCGCCCGCGTGGCCGTGGCGGTCGTTGATGGATTTGAAGTGGTCGATGTCCAGCACCAGCACGGCCAGCTTGCCGCCGGCGCGCTTGCAGCGCCGCAGTTCGCGGCCGAGCTCGTCCAGGATGCTGCGGCGCGAATAGGCCCGCGTCAGGCTATCGAAAGTCAGCGCGGCCTGCATCTGCTCGGACAGGGTGGTCTGGACCAGCAGGAGCAGGGCCAGGAACAGCGCCGGCACGGTGACCGTCCCGCAGACGATGAAAAACAGGCCCCACGGAGAAGGATCCAGCAGGGACGCCGGCGCCTGGCCGCCGACCGTATAGACCGCCACGCGCAGCGCGTGCAGCGCCGCCAGCCCGAAAATCGCCAGCATCAGGTAGAGCATCACGCCGCGGGTCTGGAGCCGCTTGCGCTGCCGGAAGATGACGCGGCCCGTGGCCAGGGCCACCGTACAGGTGTAGACCGAGAACAGCACGATGCGCACCCGCAGGTCGACCTCGGCGGACAGCGTCAGCATGAACGCCACGATGCAGAACACGCCCAGGACGGCCGTGCGCAGCATATGCGGAGGCATGCTGAAAAACAGCCGCACCCCCACGTAGACCAGGCTCAGCGCGCAGACCCACGCGGCGTTCGACACCATCACGTAGACGCAGGTCGGAACGAGCTGCGAGGACGCATATGCCAGCAGCGACAGGACGGCCAGCGCGTTGGCCGCCGTGAACGCCCGGATGCCTCCCACCTCGCGCGCGTGGAAAGGCACGAACAATGGCAATGCCAGTGCCGTAGCCAAGCCCCACATCAGGAAGAATAAGGAAATCGTCATGTTTCTTGCCGGCTCGCGCCTCGAAAGGCGCCTGCCCTTGCCAGGAATTGCCGTTGCATTGAGCCCACACAACGGAACGCGTTACACCTCAGCATTCTTTATGCTTTTTGTTACCTGGGCGGCGAACGGGCATCTCCCTGCATGGGGCTGTCCGCCGCCGCACGCCGGTCCCTCCTCGACCTCTGCCGCCCGCGCCGGGACGAGCGCGGCAGGAGCGACGAAGAATACGCCAAGGCTGGCTTCGCGCGGCCATCCTTTGCAGTAATTGACAGTTAACTTCCCCGAAAACACCTAAAGTCCGTCCTGTTGACGGCGCCTGCAGAGCGCCGCAATCACGCCCTGCGGGCGTGGCGCGTACTAGCCATGCACTCCCTTTGCGCGAGTGCGAAGGTCCCCGTAGCGGGCGCCGCGCAATCAAAACCCATGTTTCCACCTTCGCCGCGGGCGCCAGGCGCCCGCGCGGCATCCGGCCGTCGCGCCGGCCGCGCGCGCATCCGGCGAAGGTCGCGAACGCCCCCTTAGTCGCAACTGCGGAAGTACTACAGATGCCATGCAAAGGAAGATCCACAGGGAAAGCCGCGGCCCGGCCGCAAGCTCCCTCCATTGCCGCCACAGGCTTGAGCCTGCTTGCCGCCTGCGCCGCCCTGGCGCCGGCCCTGGCCCTGGCCGGTCCCGGAAACGATTACGACAGCCTGATCGCGCGCGCCCGGGCCGGCGACTACGAACCCGCGCTGGCCATGCTGCGCCAGCAGGGTCCGGCCGCCGGCCAGCGGGCCATCCATGACCGCATCGTGATCGCCGGCTGGGCCGGCAGGCCCGCCGAAGCGGCGGCCGCCTACGAAACGCTGCCGGCCGGCGCCACGCCGCCGGCCGAGGTCCAGTTGGCGGCGGCGCGCGCGTACCGCGACCTGCGGCGCTGGCCCGAGGCCCTGGCCGCCTACCGCGCCGGCCTGCGCCGCCATCCCGGAATGGCGGCGTTCCAGGCCGGCGAAATCATGACGCTGGCCGACGCGGGCCAGGCACGAGCCGCGCTCGAGGCGGGCGAACGCTGGGTCGAGCGCCAGCCCCGCAACGTCGATGCGCGCCTGGCGCTCGGCTACGTCCACGCCCGCCAGGGCCGCTCTTTCGACGCCCTACACCAGGCCGACCAGGCCCTGTCCATCGCTCCGGATACGCCCTATGTCCAGCGCGAATACATCCTCGCCCTGCAGCGCGCCCGCCTGTCCGGCGAAGCGCTGGCGCGGGCCCGCGAGCATGCCGGCCTGTTCGACGCCGCGCAGATGCGGCGCTTCGAGGCCGACGCCGCGGCCCAGCAGGTGCGCCTGGCCTCCATGCCGACGCGCGGCGAGGCCGAGCGCTACGCCATCGCCGACCGCGCGCTGGCCCGCTATGACGAATTGATTCCGGCCTGGCGCGAACTGGGCGAGGCCGCCCGCGGCGACCTGCTGCGCGCGCGCATCGACCGGCTCCACGCCCTGCATGCCCGCATGCGCATGGCCGACCTGGTGCGCGAATACGAAGCCCTGCGGGCGGAAGGCGCCCAGGTGCCGCGCTACGCCTTGAACGACGTGGCATCGGCCTACCTGTACCTGCGCGAGCCCGAGAAGGCCCGCGACATCTACCGCCAGGTCGCCGCGGACGAGGCCGCACGCGGCGACGACCCCGTGGACCGCCTGAACACCGAAACCGGCCTGTACTACTCCCAGGCCGAGGCCGAGGCGTTCGAGGACGCGTCGGAAACCCTGGCGGACGCGCGGGACGCCTATCCCGCCTGGGTCTACATCAAGGGCCAGCCCAGCCGCATTCCCAACGACCTGCACCTGGAACGGCTGCAGACCGATGCCGCGGCCAGCCTGCTGGCCGACGACACCCCCGCCGCCCAGCGCAGCCTGGAAGACATGGTGCGCGAGGCGCCCAACAATTCCACCCTGCTCGCCCAGCTTGCCGCGACCTACCGGGCGCGTTCGCTGCCCCGCGCGTCGGAGCGCACGCTGAAAATGGCGGAAACGCTGACGCCCCGCAACCTGGGCGTGGAGAACGGCCAGGGCTTCAGCGCGCTGGAACTGCAGGAATGGCGCCAGGCCGAAGCCCTGAGCCAGGACACCCTAGCGCGCGCGCCGGAGGACCTGGCGTCGCGCCGGCTCGCCCGGCAATGGGAAGTGCACAACAAGGCCGAGCTGCAGGTCAACGGCTATCGCGGCCTGGCGTCCGACAGCCCGGTTTCCGGCAGCGGCGACTTCGGCATCGACGCCGTGCTGTATTCCAGCCCGCTGGACTACGACTGGCGCGTATTCGGCGGCGGCGGCTACGCGGCCGGCGACTTCGAGGAAGGCCGCGGCACCTATCGCTGGGTGCGCACCGGCGTGCAATGGCGCGGCCGCGACCTCACCGTCGAAGGCGAGGCCTCCACCCACGACTACGGCCACGGCGTCAAGCCGGGCCTGCGCCTGAGCGCCGCCTACGACGTCGACGACCACTGGCAGATCGGCGGCTCGGCCGAGCTGATGTCGCGCGAGACGCCGCTGCGCGCCCTGGCCAGCGGCATCTCGTCCAACAGCCTGTCCGGATTCGTGCGCTGGCGCGCCAACGAGCGCCGCGAATGGACGCTGGCGCTGTCGCCCTCGCGCTTCAGCGACGGCAACGACCGCTGGTCGCTCGGCCTGGCCGGACGCGAGCGCGTCTACACCGCGCCGCACCTGAAAGCCGACCTGGAGTTCGATATCTCCATGCAGCGCAACAGCGGCGGCGACGACGTGCCCTACTTCAACCCGCGTTCAGACCTGATGCTGCTGCCCGGCCTGCGCCTGACCCACACGCTGTACCGCCGCTACGAGACCGCCTGGGAACAGATCGGCACGGTCGGCGCCGGCGCCTACGCCCAGCAGGGCCACGGCACGGGCGGCGTGGTCGCGCTCGGCTACGGCCAGCGCTACCGCGCCAACGACGTCCTCGACATGGGCGCCATGATCACCGGCATCAGCCGCCCGTACGACGGCGACCGCGAGCGCGAACTGCGCATCGTCTTCGACCTCGCCTATCGCTTCTGAGACCGCTCATGCTTAGAACCCATACCCGCATCCTCCTGGCCGGCCTGTTATTGCTGCTGTTCCTGTTCCTGACCGCCTGCGCCAAGGACATCCCCGTCTATACGCCCCCGGCCCAGCGGCCGCTCGCGCCCGTCGACCGGCCCTGGACGCCAGGCCAGTTCCTGGCGCTCGCCTACCACGACGTCGAAGACGAGGATCCCGACCAGGGCTTCCTCAGCGTGCGCACCGACCGCCTTGTCGACCAGTTGGCGTGGCTGCGCGAAAACGGCTACCAGGCCGTGTCCGTGGACCAGATCCTGGAAGCGCGCGATGGCGGCAAGCCCCTGCCCGACCGCGCCGTGTTGCTGAGTTTCGACGACGGCTACCGCAGCTTCTACACCCGCGTCCTGCCCATCCTGAAAGCCTATCGGTGGCCCGCCCTGCTGGCGCCGGTGGGCATGTGGATGGATACGCCCGCGGATAAAGAAGTGGACTTCGGCGGCAGCCCGCAGCCGCGCAGCCGCTTCCTGGACTGGGACCAGATCCGCGAGATCTCGCGCTCGGGCCTGGTGGAGATCGCCGCGCACACGGACGCCTCCCACTATGGCGCGCTGGCCAATCCGCAAGGCAACACGGAGCCGGCCGCGGCCATCCGCGTCTACGACGGCCGCGGCCGCCAGTACGAATCGGAAGCGCAGTTCCAGGCCCGCATGGGACGGGACGTCGCCGCCATCACCGCGAAGATCCGCCGCGCCACCGGCAAGTCCCCGCGCGCCTGGGTATGGCCCTACGGCGCGGAAGGCGGCTCGACGCTGAAGATCGCGGGCGAGCACGGCTACCGCATGGCCCTCACGCTGGAGGACGGCCCCAGCCGCGTGTCCCGGCTCATGTCGACGCCGCGGCTGCTGCTGTCCAACGATCCGCGGCTCCGGTCCTTCGCCGACAGTATCGCCGGCATGGAATCCCTGCCCATGATGCGCGTGGCGCACGTGGACCTGGACTACGTCTACGACCCGGATCCGGCGCAGGCCGACCGCAACCTGGGCGAGCTGGTGCAGCGCATCGTGGACATGCAGATCAACACAGTGTTCCTGCAGGCGTTCGCGGACCCCGAGGCCGATGGCCTGGTCCGGTCCGTGTATTTCCCGAACCGCTGGCTGCCCATGCGCGCCGACCTGTTCAACCGCGTCTCCTGGCAGTTGCAGAACCGGGCGCACGTGAGCGTCTACGCCTGGATGCCCGTGCTGGCCGTCGACCTCGACCCCGCCATCGCGCGCGTCGCGCGCTGGGACCCGGCCCATCCGGACGCCGCCCCGGCGCCGGATCCGGACCAGTACCTGCGCCTCTCGCCTTTCGATCCGGCGGCGCGGCAGCGCATCGGCGACCTGTACGAGGACCTGGCGCGCTACGCCTTGTTCGACGGCGTGCTGTTCCACGACGATGCCGTGCTGAGCGACTTCGAGGACGCCAGCCCCGGCGCCCTGGCCGCCTACCGCAAGGCCGGCCTGCCCGGCACGATCGCCGCGCTGCGCGCGGATCCGGACACCCTGCAGCGCTGGACGCGCCTGAAGAGCCGCGCCCTGGTCGACTTCACGGCGGAGCTGGCCGAACGCGTGCGCGCGGTGCGCGGCCCGCAGGTCAAGACGGCCCGCAACATCTACGCCGAGCCCATCCTGAACCCCGGCAGCGAAACCTGGTTCGCGCAGAACCTGGACGACTTCCTGGGCGCCTACGACTGGACCGCGCCCATGGCCATGCCGCGCATGGAAAACGTGCCCGAAGCCCAGGAGAACGCCTGGCTGGACCGGCTGGTCGACACGATCGCGCAGCGTCCCGGCGCGCTGGACCGGACCGTGTTCGAACTGCAGGCGCGCGACTGGCGCACCGGCCCCGGCCGCCCCGAATCCACGCCGATCGACACCGAGGTGCTCGCCGGCTGGATGCAGCGCCTGCAACTGCGCGGCGCGCGCAGCTTCGGCTACTACCCCGACGACTTTTCGCAAGACCAGCCCCGGCTGCAAAGCATCCGGCCCGCCATTTCCGACGCGTGGTATCCCATCCGATGATAGACCGATTGATCGCCCTGGTTATTCTCTGCGCGATGCTCGGCGCGCCCTTCGGCTTCACCCTGATGCTGACCGGCGAAGCGCTGCTGGGCTTCGTGTTCTTCTATCCCCTGTTCATGTCCGGCCTGTGGATGACGGGCGGCCTGTATTTCTGGTGGCATTGGGAACGCCACTGGAAATGGGGCAGGGACCGCGAGCCGCCGCCGCTGGCCGGCAATCCGCTGGTCTCCATCCTGGTGCCCTGCTTCAACGAGGCCGACCATGGCGAAGAGACCCTGCTGGCCGCGCTGGCCCAGAACTATCCGCACATCGAGGTCGTCGCCATCAACGACGGCTCCACCGACGGCACGGCGGACATGCTGGACCGGCTGGCGGCCCGGCACGACCGGCTGCGCGTGGTGCACCTGGCGCAGAACCAGGGCAAGGCCATGGCGCTGCGCATGGGCGCGCTGGCGGCGCGCAGCGAATACCTGGTCTGCATAGACGGCGACGCGATGCTGGATCCGGACGCGGCCGCCTATCTGGTGGCGCCGCTGATCGACAACCCGCGCGTGGGCGCCGTCACCGGCAATCCGCGCATCCGCACGCGGTCGACGATGATAGGCCGCATCCAGGTGGGGGAATTCTCCTCGATCATCGGGCTGATCAAGCGCACCCAGCGCGTCTATGGACAGGTGTTCACCGTGTCCGGCGTCGTCGCGGCCTTCCGGCGCGCGGCGCTGGACCGGGTGGGCTACTGGAGCCTGGACATGATCACCGAAGACATCGACATCAGTTGGAAGCTGCAGCGCGACCACTGGTCGATCTTTTACGAGCCGCGCGGCCTGTGCTGGATCCTGATGCCCGAAACCCTGCGCGGACTGTGGAAGCAGCGGCTGCGCTGGGCGCAGGGCGGCGCCGAGGTCTTCCTGAAGAACCTGCGCTCGATCTGGACCTGGCGCCATCGCCGCCTGTGGCCGCTGGTGGCGGAGTTCTGCCTGTCCACCGCCTGGGCGTTCGCCTTCGGCATATCGGTGCTGCTGTGGGCCGTCAGCCAGGTGGTCAGCCTGCCCAACAATATGCACATCGCCAGCCTGATGCCGCCCGCCTTCACCGGCATGATGCTGGCGATGGTGTGCCTGCTGCAGTTCGTCGTCAGCATCCTGATCGACCGACGCTACGAACCCGGCCTGCCGCGCGCCCTGTACTGGGTCATCTGGTATCCGCTGGCCTTCTGGATGGTGAGCCTGTTCACCACCCTGGTCAGTTTCCCCAAAGTCATGCTCCGCAAGCAGGCCCGGCGCGCGCGCTGGACCAGCCCGGACCGGGGCATCAAATCACCGGACGCATCATGATCATCACCACGCAACGGTCCCGCGCGGGCTATCTGTTCGACCTCGTCCTGACCGCCTTCGGCTGGTTCGCCTTCGTCTACCTGTTCGGGGCGGGCATCCTGGCCATCCTGCGCGACGCGGCGACGGGCCCCGCCCTGTCGCCGTGGCCCGCCTTCGTGCCCACCCTGCGCACGCTGTCGGGCTACGCCCTGCTCGCCCTGACCAACGCCGCCGTGCTGGTGGCGTGGGCGGTGTACAACCATCGCCGCTTTGCCGGCAAGGACCGCCGCAAGCCGATCGAGCCCTTGAGCGATCGCCGGCTGACGGCGAGTTTCGCCCTCACGCCGGCGCAGCTATCGCACCTGCGGTCCGCCCGCTCGGCCGTCATCCATCATGGCGCGGACGGGGAAATCTCCGGCATCGAAACCCGCAGCCCCCTGCTGAGCGCCTTGCGGACGGGCTGACCGGGCGGCGGCGCACGGCTCGCCGTGCGCCACTCGCCGTGCGCCGCCTCAGGCGCGCGCCTTTTCCACGCGGGGCAACAGGATCGCCACCACGCCCAGCAGCGGCAGATAGGCGCATACCTGGTACACGTAGCCGATGCTCGTGGCGTCCGCCAGCTTGCCCAGCGCCGCGGCGCCCACGCCGCCCATGCCGAAGGCGAAACCGAAGAACAGGCCGGCGATCATGCCGACCTTGCCCGGCACCAGTTCCTGCGCATAGACCACGATGGCCGAGAAGGCGGAAGCCAGCACCATGCCGATGATCACGACCAGCGCACCGGTCCAGAACAGGTTCGCGTACGGCAGCAGCAGCGTGAACGGCGCCACGCCCAGGATGGACACCCAGATCACGATCTTGCGCCCGATGCGGTCGCCGACGGGGCCGCCCACCACCGTGCCCACGGCCACCGCGGCCAGGAACAGGAACAGGTAGAGCTGCGCCTCGCGCACCGACAAGGCGAACTTGTCGATCAGGTAAAAGGTGAAATAGCTGTTCAGGCTGGCCAGGTAGAAATATTTGGAGAACACCAGCACGCCCAGCACCGCCAGGGCGCCCAGCACCTGCCTGCGCGACAGCCCGTTGCCGGCCCCTTCGCGCCGCGCCTTGGGCTTGAGCCGGGCGCGGTTGGCGCTGTACCAGCGCCCGATGCCCGTCAGCACCACGATGCCGAACAGCGCCGCCAGCGAGAACCACGCCACGCTGCGCTGCCCGTGCGGAATGATGAACAGCGCGGCCAGCAGCGGTCCCAGCGCCGACCCCACGTTGCCGCCCACCTGGAACAGCGACTGCGCCAGGCCGTGGCGGCCGCCCGACGCCATCCGCGCCACGCGCGACGACTCCGGATGGAATACCGACGAACCCGTGCCCACCAGCATCGCGGCCACCAGCAGCCAGCCGAACGAGGGCGCCATGGACAGCATCAGCAGGCCCACCAGCGTGAAGCCCATGCCCACCGGCAGCGAATACGGCTTCGGATTGCGGTCGGTATAAAAACCGATGAAAGGCTGCAGCAGCGAGGCCGCCAGTTGGTACACCAGCGTGATCAGCCCGATCTGCGCGAACGACAGGCTGAACGAGTCCTTCAACATGGGGTAGATGGCCAACAGGATCGACTGGATCATGTCGTTCATCAGGTGCGCCACGCTGATCGCGCCCAGCACCTTGAAGGCGGTGGACGGATCCGAGGCGGCGGCCGGGGCCGCGGGCGGGGCGGGGTTGCCGTCGGCAACGGCGGCGGGGTTCTGGGCGGAGTTCATAGTCTCGGACGTGGGGATGGCCTGCCCGGCGCCATGCCGGGACCTCTGGACAGTGTAGGAATCCGGGGCGGCATCGATCTGCCAATTTTCGTCGCAGAAGTGACAAAATAGAGCGACCGCCCTTTTGGCGCCCTGCTCATCCTTACGTTGGAAGTGACACCATGCCCGCGCGCCCCGCCTTGCCCGACCCCGCCCGCAGCGTCAACGCGCAGGACTACCAGGACCGGCCGCGCGCCGTCACGGCCATGGCCAAGGAATTCCCGGCCGGCGCCCAGACCGGCACCCACTCCCATCCCCGGGCCCAGTTGATCTACGCGGTCGAGGGCATCATGCGCGTCACCACGCCCAGCGGCTTCTGGGCCCTGCCCCCGCTGCGCGCGCTGTGGGTGCCGGCGGGCGTGCCGCACGGGGTGGACACGGTGGGCGCCGTCTCCATGCGTTCGCTCTATTTCCAGGCCGAGGCCGCCCGCCACTACTGGCCGCAATGCCAGGTGATCGAGGTCAGCGGCCTGCTGCGCGAACTGATCCTGGCGCTCACGGCGGAACCCATCGACTACCCGCTGGGCGGCCGCGCCGAGCAGATCGCCGCCCTGGCCCTGTCCGAACTGTCCGCCGCCCGCATCGCTCCCATCCAGATTCCCTGGCCCCGCGACCGCCGCCTGCAGACCATCTGCGCGGCCATCCTGGACCAGCCGGGCCTGCAGCGCGGCATCGAGGACTGGGGCAGCGAGGTCGGCGCCAGCGCCCGCACGCTGATCCGGCTGTTCCAGGCCGAACTGGGCCTGAACTACCGCCAATGGGTGCAACAGGTGCGATTGGCCGACGCGGTGTGCCGGCTGTCCCTGGGCGAGCCCATCGCGCGGATCGCCGCCGGCCTGGGCTACCGCAGCCCCAGCGCGTTTTCGGCCATGTTCCACCGCGCGCTGGGCGCCCCGCCCCAGCGCTACCTGCGGCTACACGTTTAGTTACTGAAACCTTATTGCCCCCTGGGCGGTCTATGCCGTTATGTCCTAGAATCGCCTGCAATGAGCACCCCCCAGCAATCTCCCGCCACCCCGGGCGGCAAACCGGGTTTCCCCTGGAAACGACTCCTCGTCAAGACGGGCATCGCCGCCGCCGGCGCCGGCGTGTGCGGCGCCGTCCTGCTCGGCCTGGCGCTGGCCCTGGCCTGGCCCAGCCTGCCCGACCTGCACGCCATGACGGACTACCGCCCGCGGGTGCCGCTGCGCATCTACACCGCGGACAAGGTGCTGATCGGCGAATACGGCGAAGAACACCGCAACGTGCTGCGCTTCGACGAAATCCCGCCCGTGATGCGCCAGGCGGTGCTGGCGGCCGAGGACGACCGTTTCTACAGCCACGGCGGCGTCGACTGGATGGGCGTGGCGCGCGCCGTGCTGACCAATATCGTCAAGCAGTCCAAGACGCAGGGCGGCAGCACCATCACGATGCAGGTGGCCCGCAACTTCTACCTGTCGTCGGAAAAAACCTATTCCCGCAAGTTCTACGAGCTGCTGCTGACCTTCAAGATCGAATCCGAGCTCACCAAGGACCAGATCCTCGAGCTCTACATGAACCAGATCTATCTGGGGCACCGCGCCTACGGCTTCGCGGCCGCCTCGCGCACCTACTTCGGCAAGCCCCTGTCCGAGGTCACCCCGGCAGAGGCCGCCATGCTGGCCGGCATCCCCAAGGCCCCCTCGCGCTTCAACCCGATCACCAATTTCCCCCGCGCCGAGATCCGCCAGCACTACGTGCTGGGCCGCATGAAGACGCTGGGCTACCTGACGCCGGAACAGGCGGACGAGGCCCTGAAAGAGCGCCTGACCATCCGCGGCGCCGACGGCACGAGCGCGCGCGGCTTCGCCATACACGGCGAATATCCCGCCGAGCTGGCCCGCCAATTGATGTACGGGGTGTTCCAGGAAGACACCTATTCCAAGGGCATCGACGTCTACACCACCATCGACTCCAAGGATCAGGAAGCCGCCTACCGCGCCGTGCGCGACGGCGTGCTGGACTACACCCGGCGCGCGCCCTATCCCGGCCCGGAAGACCAGATCGACCTGCCCGCCGGCGTGGAGCAGGACGCGGCCGCCCTGGACGACATCCTGGACGGCGTGCAGGAAAAGACACCCGACAGCGAAGACCTGCTGACCGCCGTCGTGCTCGCCGCCAGCCCAACTGAAATTACGCTGGCCCGCAGCGCGCGCGATATCATCACCATCTCGGACAAGAAGGCCCTGGCGGTCGTCGCCCGCGCGTTGAACCCCAAGGCCGGCGACAGCCAGCGCCTGCGCCGCGGCTCGGTGGTGTACCTGCACAAAAACGGCGACAACTGGGAAATCATCAACATGCCGGCGCTGCAGGCCGCGCTGGTGTCCATGGCGCCCCAGGACGGCGCGATCCGCGCCATGGTCGGCGGCTTCGACTACAACCGCGGCGGCTTCAACCGCGTCACCCAGGCCTGGCGCCAGCCCGGCTCCAACATCAAGCCCTTCGTCTACGCGGCGGCGCTGGAACGCGGCCTGACGCCGGCCACACAGATCTCGGACCAGCCGTTCATGCTGACCGCCGAACAGACCGGCTCCAAGGCCTGGCAGCCCAAGAACGACGGCAACAAGTACGAACCCATGCTGACCCTGCGCCAGGGCCTCGTGCGTTCCAAGAACATGGTGTCGATCCGCATCCTGCAGGCCATCACGCCGCAGTACGCGCAGGACTACCTGACCCGCTTCGGCTTCGACAAGTCCCGCTGGCCCGCCGTGCTGCCCCTGGCGCTCGGCGCGGGCGGCGCCACGCCATTGCAGGTCGTGAACGCCTACAGCGTGTTCGCCAACGGCGGCTATCGCGTCACGCCGTATCTGGTGGACCGCGTCACCGACCGCTCCGGCAACGTGCTGATGCAGACGCAGCCGGTCGTCGCCGGCGACGAGCTGGCCCGCGCCATCGATCCGCGCACCGCCTGGGTCATGGACGACATCCTGCGCGGCGTCACCGTCAACGGCACCGCCGCCCGGGCCCACCAGGTGCTCAAGCGCAACGACGTGGGCGGCAAGACCGGCACCACCAACGAGGCCGTGGACGTCTGGTTCTCGGGCTTCACGCCCAGCCTGGCCACCACGGTCTGGATGGGCTTCGACCAGCCGCGCTCGCTGGGCACCAACGAGTTCGGCAGCGGCCTGGCCCTGACCACCTGGCTGGACTACATGCAGCCGGTGCTCAAGGGCGTGCCCGAAAGCAAGCCCGCGCCGCGTCCCGACGGGCTGCTGGTGGACAACGGCGAATACTACTTCTCGGAATTCCCGCCCGGCCAGGCCGTGGCCTCGCTGGACCTGTCGTCCGGCGACGAGTTGACGGACTTCCTCAACAACAACCGCTCGACGGACGGCGTCGACACCTCGGTCAAACCACTGCCCCCCAACGGCGGCGCGGCCCCGCTGGACGCCCCCGTCCAGACGCCCCAGGCGCTGCCGATCCCGGTCCCGCGCGCCGACAGCGCGCCCGCCGGCAACACCACGGCCTTCCCGCCCATCCCCGCGCCCCGCGTCGACGCCGACGCCCCCGCCCAGGCCGGCACCGTCAGCACCCCGGGGACCGTCACGGCGCGGCCGCTGTAAGAGCGGCTAAAACCCTTCGCTAGTGTCTGACACCGGACGCACCGCCCAGACGCCGCCAGGTGTCTGACACCCCAACGGCACAACGCGGCAAGCTCGAGGCAGCGCTACACGGGTGTCTGACACCGGACGCACCGCCCAGGTGCTTGATACTTCGGAAGGTTTTTCACAGTCAGCCGGTGTCAGACACCAAGGTGTCAGACACACGGAAGGTTCGGCTGGTGTCAGACACACGGAATACTAAGCTTCCGTCACCACCTCTCTCGGCCAGGCCCTTAAGGACTCCAGCTCCAGGAACGTGAAATACCCCGACTTCCAGCCCTCGGTGTCGATGTGATAGACATTTCCCAGCAGCAGCGGCGCCGCGACCGGAGTATGGCCGGCCACTACCGCCCGCACGCCCTGGATGCCGGTGCGGTTCATCTGGCGCAGGCGGTCGCGCGACCACTGGCAGGTTTCGCTGGTGCGCCGGTAGCGGTCCTGCAGGGCGGATTCCAGGCGCGGCCAGAACAGTACCGGGCAATCGGCATGCAGCAGGCCCACCGCCCCGGCCGAGGTCTCGACCTCGATGGCGATGGGCAGCTTGGCGAAGGCCTCGGCATAGATCTCCTGCCGGTCCGGGGGCAGGTCCAGGAACCAGCCGCCGCCATAGCCGCGCCAGTTGTCCACGTCCACCCGCCCCGTGCGCACGTGCCGGATGGCGTAGTCTTCGTGGTTGCCCTGTACCGCGTAAAACCAGGGACGGGCCAGCCAATCCAGCGCGGCCTCGCTTTCCGGGCCGCGGTCCACCAGGTCGCCCACGGAGAACAGGCGGTCCCTGGACGGCTCGAAGCCTAGCTGGTCCAGGCTCTCTTCAAGACGGGAAAAATGGCCGTGCAAGTCGCCCACCGCGAAATCGCGGCCGACTTCGTTGCGCGGGACTTTGAGAAAACGCTGCTCCATGATCCGGAACTACCACCGTATTGATGCCTGACCCTTCTTTTTAACCCGCTTTCGATCCGTCCCCGCCGCGCGCCCTCCGAGGGCCGCTGAAAAACCACGTGACGAGAATCGATATTATTCGTGATAATGTCCGGACTTTCTCCTACACGCGCCTGAACGGGCCGTGCAAACCGCCCCTGCCCAGCTCAATGACAGCCGCGTCCACCATCAAAACCTGGTATCTGGTCCATAAATGGACCAGCCTGGTCTGTACCATCTTCCTGCTCATCATCTGCCTGACGGGCCTGCCCCTGGTGTTCCATCACGAGATCGAACACTGGCTGGACGACGGCAAGCCGCTGTCCGACGTGCCGGCCTCCACCCCGCCGGCCCACCTGGACAAGCTGACCGCCACCGCCAAGTCCATGTATCCGGGCGAAGTCGTCGATTACCTGTTCTTCGATCCCGACGAGCCCCAGGTCTTCGTGGGCATGGCCAAAAAGCCGGGCGACGGCCAGGTGTCCGGCCATGCCGTGCGCATGGACGGCCGCACCGGCGAAGTGCTGCTGGACGGCCCGCCCTATGCGCAGGACCGTTTTTCGTTCATGGGCATCATGCTGGCGCTGCACGTGGACCTGTTCGCCGGCCTGCCCGGCGAACTGTTCCTGGGCTTCATGGGCCTGCTGTTCTGCGTGGCCATCGTCTCCGGCGTGGTGCTCTACGGCCCCTTCATGAAAAAGCTGGAATTCGGCACGGTGCGCGCGGCCCGCTCCACGCGCCTGAAGTGGCTGGACCTGCACAACCTGCTGGGCATCGTGACGCTGGTCTGGGCCTTCGTGGTCGGGGTCACGGGCGTCATCAACGAACTGTCCACCCCGCTCTTCCGCCTGTGGCAGTCCACCGAACTGGTGCGCATCCTCGAACCCTACAAGGGCGAAAGCGTGCCCACCGAGCTGGCCTCTGCCCAGGTCGCCGCCGATACGGCCAGGAAGGCCGTGCCCGGCACCGAAGTGTCGTTCATCTCTTTCCCCGGCAACGCCTTCGGCAGCCCCCACCACTACATCGCCTGGATGCGCGGCGATTCGCCGCTGACCTCGCGGCTGAACACGCCCGTGCTGGTGGACGGCAAGACCGGCGAACTCACGACCGTGGCCCGCATGCCCTGGTACCTGACCGCGCTGGAACTGTCGCGCCCGCTGCACTTCGGCGACTACGGTGGCATGCCCCTGAAAATCATCTGGGCGCTGCTGGACGTCATCACCATCATCGTGCTGGCCAGCGGCCTCTATCTCTGGCTGGCGCGGCGGCGCGCCACCGAAGCGCGCATCGCAGAACTGGTGCGCAAGCACGAAGCCGCCGCCATTCCCGACAGGACTCCCGCATGACGAAGACGACCCGTGGTTTCATGTTTGTCTGGGGCGCCCCCATCGTGCTGGGCGTGCTCAGCGTGTTCGGACTGCTGGCCGCCCTGCTCGGCACCGGCGGCTGGCATTGGGCGTCCTGGACCGCCCTGGCCATCCTGCTGGTCGTGATCGTGCGCTACTGGGCGTTCCCGATCAAACAGTAAGAGTAAGCCGGGCGGCCCCGCGCCGCCCCGCTTCCGTCCTAGCTGCCGAACGTTTCCGGGTCCGGTCCCAGCCGCTTGCCCTCCGGAATGCCGTCAATGGCGGCCATATCCCCGGCCGACAACTCGAAATCGAAGACATCGATGTTCTCGCGGATGCGGGCCGGCGTGACCGACTTCGGGATCACGATCAAATCGCTCTGCAGATGCCAGCGCAGCGTCACCTGGGCGGGCGACTTGCCGTATTTCCGCGCCAGCTCCAGGATGGTCTTGTCCTTGGCGACGCCGCCCTGGGCCAGGGGGCTCCACGATTCCGTCGCGATGCCGTGCCGGGCATGGAAGGTCCGCAGGCCGCGCTGCGCGAATCCGGGATGCAACTCGATCTGGTTCACCGCCGGCACGACGCCGGACGCGTCGATCAGCCGCTCCAGGTTGGCCTGCGTGAAATTGGACACGCCGATCGAGCGCGCGCGCCCATCTTCCTTCATCTCGATCATGGCGCGCCAGGCTTCCAGGAACTGCTCGCTGCCGGCGACCGGCCAATGGATCAGGTACAGGTCCACGTACGCCAGGCCCAGCCTCTCGAGGCTTTCGTCCATGGCCTTGTGGGCATCGTCGTAGCCGTGCCGGTCGTTCCAGAGCTTGGTCGTGATGAACAGATCCTTGCGCGCCACCCCGGACGCGCGCAATCCCGCGCCCACGCCGGCCTCGTTCCCGTAGATGGCCGCGGTGTCCACGGCGCGGTAGCCTGCCGCCAGCGCTTCTTTCACGCTGGAGGCCGCCTGCTCGTCCGGCACCTGCCAGACGCCCAGGCCTAGCTGCGGAATCTTGCCGCCGTCGTTCAGTTTCATTGCGGGTACTTTCGCCATAAGACCCTCCGTAGCTTGCAACGCGACGCCCGCACGGCGAATACGCGCCAGGTCGCGCAACCAAGGGGCAGCCAAGCTCAATCCTTGGTTGGAACAGTAAAAAAGCGGGCCCGTCAGGCTGCGCCCGTGTCGCGATACCGGATTGAAAGCCGCCGGGAAAGTCCTGCCCGCCCCGGGGCCAAGACCCCGATGATACCCCTACCGCTGCGCCCGCCCGGCGTCCGCGTCTGCGGGCAAGATTGCGGCAGGTGCCCGATAATGCCGTTCACCCGGCCCGCCGCCCTCCGCGGCCGGCCATGCGCAACCCATACGCCTCACCCATGAATCCTCCCGACACGCGGCCCAAGAACGGCGGCAATCTCCACACGCTGCGCACCCTCTTTCCCTATCTTTGGCCGCCCGGCAGGACGGGGCTGAAGGCGCGCGTGGTCGCGGCGCTGCTGTGCCTGTTCGCCGCCAAGGCGGCCACGGTGTACGTGCCCCTGCTGTACAAGCAGGCCGTGGACGAATTGGGCAAGGGCGCGCCCGGAACCGTCACGGTGCCCCTGGGCCTGATCCTGGCCTATGGCGCCGCCCGGGTGTTCTCCCTGCTGTTTTCCGAACTGCGCGACGCCATCTTCGCCCGCGTCGGCCAGCACGCCATCCGCGCGGTCGGCATGCAGATCTTCCGGCACCTCCACGGTCTGGCGCTGCGCTTCCACCTGGCGCGCCAGACCGGCGGCCTGAACCGCGCCATCGAGCGCGGCACCAAGGGCATCCAGACGCTGCTGTCGTTCCTGCTCTTCAACATCCTGCCGACCTTCTTCGAAATCGGGCTGGTATGCATCGTGCTGTGGAAGATGTTCGACGCCTGGCTGGCGCTGGCCACCGGCGCGACGGTCATCCTGTACATGGGGTACACGCTCGCCGTCACGGAGTGGCGCGCCAAGTTCCGGCGCCAGATGAACGAAACCGATTCCGAGGCCAACACCAAGGCCATCGAAAGCCTGCTGAACTATGAAACGGTCAAGTATTTCGGCAACGAAGAACACGAAGCCCGGCGCTACGACGCGTCGCTGACCCGCTACGAACGCGCCGCCGTGCGCAGCCAGGTCAGTCTGTCGATACTCAATATCGGCCAGGCCGCCATCATCTCGGCGGGGCTGACCCTGGTCATGTGGATGGCCGCCACCGGCATCGCCGAGGGCCGCTACACGCTGGGCGACTTCGTCCTGGTCAACACCTATCTGCTGCAGCTCTACTCGCCGCTGAGCTTCTTCGGCTTCATCTACCGCGAAATCAAGCAGGCCATGGTCGACATGGAGCGCATGTTCGAACTGCTGGGCCAGGACCGCGAAGTGGCCGACCGCCTGGACGCCCAGCCGCTGCGCGTGACCGGCGGCCAGGTGGAATTCCGCGACGTGCGGTTCGGCTACGACGAACGCCGCTCCATCCTCAAGGGCGTCAGCTTCACCATACCCGCGGGCAAGACCGTGGCCGTGGTGGGCACCTCGGGCGCCGGCAAATCCACCATCGCCCGCCTGCTGTTCCGCTTCTACGACGCCGACGGCGGCGCGATCCTGGTCGACGGCCAGGATGTGCGCGAGGTCACGCAGGCCAGCCTGCGGGCGGCGATCGGCGTGGTGCCGCAGGACACCGTGCTGTTCAACGACACCATCCGCTACAACATCGGCTACGGCCGCCCCGGGGCCGGCGACGAGGAAATCGAGGCGGCCGCCCGCCTGGCGCACATCCACGACCTGATCATGGCCATGCCCGACGGCTACCGGACCATGGTGGGCGAACGCGGCCTCAAGTTGTCCGGCGGCGAAAAGCAGCGCGTCGCCATCGCCCGCACCCTGCTCAAGAACCCCGCCATCTTCCTGTTCGACGAAGCCACCAGCGCCCTGGACACGCACACGGAACGCGAGATCCAGGCCAACCTGCGCGAAGTCAGCCAGGGCCGCAGCACCCTGATCATCGCCCATCGCCTGTCCACGGTGGCTGACGCCGACGAGATCATCGTGCTGGCGGAAGGCCGCATCGTCGAACGCGGCCGCCACCAGGCGCTGCTGGCGCAGGGCGGCGTCTACGCCGGCATGTGGGCCCGCCAGCAGGAACGCGCCCATGCCGAACCGGCGGATTGACAAGCCCGCCCCCTTGCACGACTATCGCACCCTTTGATTTCCAGGCCTTCCATGCAGGACTCCTCCCCCGCCCCCGAAGTCCGCGTCTGTGCCGCCGCCGATCTCGTCAACGGCGGCCTGGGCGTGAAAATCCCCGTGTCCGACGGCGCGGGGCGCACGACCGCATTCTTCGTGCGCTACCAGGACCGCGTGCACGGCTACCTGAACCGCTGCGCCCACGTGGGCGTGGAACTGGACTGGGAAGGCAGTTTCTTCACGCGCGCGGGCGACCTGCTCATGTGCGCGCGCCACGGCGCCACCTACCAGCCGGACACCGGCCTGTGCGTGGGCGGTCCCTGCAAGAACGGCCGCCTGACCGCCCTGTCGGTCGAAGAGCGCGACGGCGGCGTCTACTGGCGTCCCGGCGGCAAGGTCCGCCCGCTGGAAGACGCGGCCTGACGGCAACCCCGGCGTCCCGCCGCCCTCAAGCCTCCGCCGCGGCCACCGCCGCCGGCTGCCCGCGTTCCGCATAGCGGCGGGCCAGCACCGCGCACACCATCAACTGCATCTGGTGGAAGATCATCAGCGGCAGCACCACCACCCCCATCTGCGAGGTGCCGAACAGGACGGTGGCCAGCGGAATGCCCGACGCCAGCGACTTCTTGGATCCGCAGAAAACCAGCGTGATCTCGTTCTCCTTGGACAGCCCGAGCTTGCGGGCGCCCCAGGTCGTGATCAGCAGCGCCGACCCCAGCAGCAGGGCGTTCACCAGCACCATGGAAGCCATGTCGATCGCCGGGAACGCATGCCAGATCCCCTGCGCCACCGCTTCGCTGAACGCGGTATAGACCGCCAGCAGGATGGAACTGCGGTCCACCTTCGCCAGCGTGCGGCTGTTGCGCTGGGCCCAGGCGCCTATCCAGGGCCGCAGCAGGCTGCCCACCGCGAACGGCAGCAGCAATTGCAGCAGGATGCGGCCGGCGTCCGCCAGGCCGTGGCCGCCGCCCTGGCGGTGCAACAGCACCGCCACCAGCAGCGGCGTCAGCACCGTGCCCAGCAGGTTCGACGCGGTGGCCGCGCAGATCGCGCCCGGGATATTGCCGCGCGCCATGGACGTGAAGGCGATGGAGGACTGCACGGTGGACGACAAGGTGCAGACGAACAGCACGCCCAGCCACAGCGACGGCGTCAACAGGCCGGGAAACGCCGCCCGCAGGCCCAGCCCCAGCGCCGGAAACAGCAGAAAGGTGCAGGCCAGGATCAGGGCGTGCAGGCGCAGGTCCTTCACGCCCGCCACGATGGCGTCCGTCGACAGCCGCGCCCCGTGCAGGAAGAACAGCAGCGAAATCGCCACGTTGCTCGCCACCATCATGAACGACGCCCCCTTGCCCACGGCCGGGAAAAAGCTGGCGAAGGCCACGGTGGCGATCAGGATGAGCGTGAACTGGTCGGGAAGAAAACGGCGCATGTCAGGGATTTCCGGGATATTTGCGGAAAACTATAGGCGCGCCGCTTGCCATCGTGAAGGCCACTGATTACTTTAACTGTCATCGGAATATCCTATGACGCGACCATGCTCAACCCCTTGTGGCTCAAGACCTTCGCCGCTGCGGCGGCCGCCCCCAGCTTTACCGAAGCCGCCCGGCGGCTGGGGCTGACGCAGCCGACCGTCAGCGAACACATCCGCCAACTGGAGCTGGCGCTGAACCGCCGCCTGTTCCTGCGCGACACGCACTCGCTCGCGCTCACCAGCGACGGCCGCAGCCTGCTGGTGCATGCCGAAATCATCCTGGACGCCCACGAGCGCGCCGAGCGCCTGTTCGACGCGCCGCGCCTGCGCGGGCGCGTGCGCCTGGGCACCTCGGACGACCTGGCGATGGGTCCGCTGCCCGACGTGCTGGCCGCCTTCCGCCTGGCCCATCCCGAAGTCGAGCTGGACCTGACCATCGGCGTCACCAGCGAGCTCTACAAGCTGCTGGACGACAACGGGCTGGACGTCATGATAGGCAAGCGCCGCCGCGGCGACCGCCGCGGCCAGACCCTGCACAGGGAAGCCCTGCTGTGGCAGGCCAAGGACGGGCTGCGCGTCGCGCCCGACCTGCCGCTGCCGCTGATCCTGCTGCGCGAGCCCAGCGTCACGCGCACCCTTGCGCTGGATGCGCTGGCGCGCGCGGGCCGTAGCTGGCAGATCGTCTGCACCAGCACCAGCTACGCCGGCTGCCAGGCCGCGGCCCGCGCCGGCCTGGGCATCACCGTGCAGCCTTCGCACCTGTCCACCGCGGGATTGGCCGTGCCGGCCGGCGCCGCGCAACTGCCGGCCCTGCCACAGGTGGAATTCATCGTCATTTCGGCGCCTTCGCCCAACCGTCCCACCCGCGCGCTGACCGACATCCTGATGCGCAGCACGCTGACCTGAGCCCGCCCTCAGCCTGCGGCCGGGCGCGTATGCCGCACGCGGCCTTCCAGCGGCTGCGGCTGCTTGAGCAGGTTCAGTATCGGGCACCACTGCTCCACCGCCTCGTGCACCGCGCGCACCGCGCCCTCGTCGGCGGGCGACACGATGTGCGCCGTGTAGCGGATATTGTGCGGAAAGAACGGGACCTTCTCGTAGCCCGGCTTGCCGCCGCGCGGATCCAGGTCGCCCTCGATCTCCACCTGCAGCGATTCCAGCGGCAGCTCGAGCTCCGCCGCCTTGATCAGGAATATGTGCGTCAGGCAACTGCCCAGCGATCCCAGCAGCAGCTCGGGCGAACTGGGCCCCAGGTCGTAGCCCGCGAAATCCGCGGGGCTGTCGCTGACCACCTGGTGGTCCCGGATGCGGATGCGGCGCACGCCGCTGCGTCCTTCGGCGCTGACGTGCGCGCGCAGCTTCACCGGCGCCAGCGTTTGCGGATCGCGCGCATTGCGCGCCAGCACGGCGTCGCGCTTCTGGTCCAGGTATTCGTTCAACGTACTCATATTGCAGACCTCGCATCGGATGGGAATGTGCTGGGATACGCGCCTACTCGGGGCGACGGATATCCGGTATGGCGACGGGCGCACGATCCATCGCCAGCAAAAGCTCGCCCAGGCCGCGCGCCGTTGTGTCCTCCATGCGCCCGGCCGGCCCGCATACGTTGTCGGCGCTGGTCCAGGCCGGCGCGGCGCCGGGCAGGCGGCGCGCCCGCAGCCAGCCGCGGCGGTCGACCATGAACTGCGCGCCCGCCAGCTCGTCCGGCGGCACGCCCGCGGCCAGCGCATACGCGTCCCAGGCATCCGCCCCGGCCGCCACGCAATCCGCGTCCGGCCGGGACGTCCCGTCGCGCGTCAGCGCCACGCTGAGCAGGCGCGGATCCTGCGGTTCCTCCGGCGCCTGCGGTGCGTAGGCAAGCACGCGCAGCGGCAATCCGCGCAACCCGCTCAGGCGCGCCGCCCGCCCGTCGCGGCAGTCCAGCGCCACGACCGGCGCGGGAACCGCCGGCATGCCGGCTCCCCCGTCCGTCCCATACGCCCGCAAGCGCAGATAGTCCAGCACCTGCCAGATCTGCTGCGTATCCAGCGTCTGCCCGAAGGCCGGCATCGCCGGCCTCCCGGCCGGCGCCCGTCCGCCAGCCGCAATCCGCCAGTGCAGGTCGCCCTCCAGCCTGTTCTCGAACAACGCCGGGCCCAATACGCTCGGCCACAGGGCGAGCGCCGCCGCCCGCTCGCCGCGCCCGTCGGCCGCGGCGCCATGGCAGGCGGCGCAATGCGCCTGGTACAGGCGTCCGCCCTGCAGCAGATTGGCGTCGGAAAAAGGCAGCGGGGAACGCAGGTAGGAAGAACGGTTCGCTTCGGTCCACAGCATCTGCGGACGCGGCCAATCCGCAGCCAGCGCAAGCGCGGCCGCGGCGGCCAGGCACGCCAGGCGCCAACGCCCGGAAGCGGCCGGCGCCGCCAGCAGCAAGGCCGCGGCGCCCGCCGTCTGCGCCAACGCCGCCCATAGCCGGCGCCAACTGAGCGGGCTGACGGGCAGGTCCGGGTCGTAGCGCCATGCGAACGGCCAGCGGTCGATGGCCATCGCCTCGCCCGGCAACTGCCATATCGCGGCGCCGAAAACCAGCGCCAGCAGCGCAAGCGCCGCCGTCAGCATGGCTTCCAGGCGCTGCCAGGGGGGACGCTCGCCGTCGGGCACGGACGCCAGGCGCCGACGCAGCCAGGCCGCGCACCCGGCAGCCAGCAGCATCACGAGCGCCGCCGCCATCACCAAGCGGCCCAGGCGCGATCCCAGCAGGCCCGGCATGCCCTGCGCCTGCCGCCATCCCAGGACCAGCAGCCCGCCGGCCGCAGCCAGCGCCCCCACGGCCAGCCACGGCAGGCCGGGCCGCGCGGCGCCGGCGCGCGGAACGCGCAGCGCGGCCCTCGACCACGCCAGCATGGCGGCGCCTGCCGCCATGACGGCCAGCGCCAGTCCGCCGGTGTTCACCACGTCGCATCCAGCCCCAGCAGCGCCAGGGCGCGATGGCGCAGCTCGGCCAGGCGAGGATCTCCGCGATGCCGAGGGTACGGCAATTCATTGACGATCTCGGCCTTGATCCGCGCCGGCCGCTCGCTCAGCACCACGATGCGCGACGCCATGAACAAGGCCTCTTCCACGTCGTGCGTGACCAGCAGGGCCGTGAATCCCGAACGCTGCCACAGCTCCACGAGTTCCGACTGCATGGCGATGCGGGTCAGCGAATCCAGCTTGCCCAGCGGTTCGTCCAGGATCAGGATGCGCGGGTCGTTGACCAGCGCGCGCGCCAGCGCGGCGCGCTGCGCCATGCCGCCGGACAACTGATGCGGATAGGCCTGGCCGAATGCCTTGAGCCCGACGCGCTGCAAGGCGTCGTCCACGCGGCTGCCCTGCGTCTTCAGCAGTCCGCGCGCCTGCAGGCCCAGGGCCACGTTGTTCCAGACCGTGCGCCAGGGATACAGGGTGGGATCCTGGAACACGACGATGCGCGACGGCGACGGTCCCACTATCGGTTCGCCATCCGCCAGCAGGCCGCCTTCGGCCGGCGGTTCCAGGCCGGCCACCAGCCGCAGCAGCGTCGACTTGCCGCAGCCGCTGGGGCCCAGCAGCGCCACGAACTCGCCGGCCTTCACGTCCAGGTCGATGCCGTCCAGCACCGGCAAGGCCGCGCCGTCCAGGTCGAAATGATGGTTCACGCCGCGCACGGCCAGCGCCGCGCCGCGGGTCTCCGGCTTTTCAAGCACCGCCGCCGCTACCATTTCACGACTCCCTTCTGCCAGGCCAGGAGGCGGTCGCGGCCCAGGAAGAGCAAGGTGATCAGCCCCGAGAACACCAGCGCCATCACGATCAGCGCCCCGTACATATTGGCGTAGGACGCCCAGCCCTGCGCCCAGGACAGATACCAGCCCAGGCCCGATTTGACGCCCATCATCTCGGCCGCGACCAGGACCGAGAACGACGCGCCCAGCCCCATGAACAATCCCACGAAGACCTGCGGCAAGGCCGCCGGGATCGCCACGCGCAGCACCAGGAACCACTCGCTGGCCCCCATCGTGCGCGCCACGTCGTAGTAGGCCCGGTTCACGCCGGCCACGCCCGACCAGGTCAGCACCGTGACCGGGAACCAGGTCGCCAGCGCGATCAGGAACACGGCGGCCGACCAGCTCGACGGAAAAAAGAAGAAGGCCATCGGCAGCAAGGCCGTGGACGGAACCGGCCCCAGGAAACGCAGCACGGGATGCACCCAGTACCCCAGCCCGCGCGACCAGCCGATGGCGACGCCGGTCAGGAAGCCCGCCGCCGCGCCCAGCAGGAAGCCATTGGCCAGCAGCCACAGCGAATTCGCCAGGCTGTCCGCCAGGCGCCGGTAGTCGCTGGCGTACACCTCGATCAACGACTGCGGCGGCGCGAAGAACGGGCTGGGCAGAAGCGCGAGCTTGGCCGTGGCGATCTCCCAGGCGCCCACCGCCACGGCCAGCGCCAGCAGCCACGGTCCGGCGCGATGCAGGGCGCGCACCGGCCGCAGCCGGCCCGCGCCCGAGACGGCCACCAGCAATAGCAGCGCCGCGAACGCCAGGGCCGCCGCGCCGAACTCGCGCGTGTAGCCCCACGAGGAAAAGCCCACCTCCACGTTCGGCCACGCCAGCGTCACGCCGCCCACGGCGGCCCACAGCGCAGCCGCCGCGGCGCCGGTCTTCCACAAGCGCCAGCTCCGCGTCCCGGCATCCCCGCCCGCGGCGGCCGCGGACAACACCTCAGCCGAGGACATTGGGCACCACCGCCAGCGCGTACTTATCGACGTCCAGGCCGGCGCCGAGCACCTTGATCGTCTTCAGGTCCTTCGCATAGCCCACGATCTCTTCGCGCAGCGCGGCGCCCGTCGACGCGTGCCCGTGGCTATGGCTGCGCAAGATCGCGGCGACACGCTCGGCCGGCACCTTGCCGGGCACATAGGGCGCGAAAATGCGGGCCGTCTCGTCCGGGTTGGACGCCGTCCAGCGCTGCGCATCGATCACGGCGCGCGCAATGGCGGCGGCGGCCTCGGGATCGTCGCGCACCAGGTTGCCGCGCAAGCCCAGCACGCAGCAGGTCCGGTTCTCGTAGTCGCCCTCGATATTGGTCGCGATCTCGCGCAGCTTGTTGTCTTCGCGCAGCGTGTAGATGAGCGGGTCGTCGCCCGCGATCGCATCGACCTCGCCCTTGCGCAGCACCTCGCCGAAGAGGTCCTGGGGATACTGGCGCCAGTCCACCGATTCCGGATCGATGCCCAACTGCGCCACGCGGATGGCGAAGAAGTTCTTCACCGGGCTGGCCTGGTCGGATACGGCCACGCGGCGCCCCTTCAGGTCGTTCACGCTCTTGATCGGCGAATCCGCCGCCGTCAGCAGGCGCATGCAGCCGCCGTGCGTGCCCACCGCCAGCTTGACGTCGAAGCCCTGCTCCAGCGGCTTGAGCCAGCGCAGCGCCATGCCGATGCCGCCATCGGCATGGCCGGTGGCGATCGCCTCCAGCAACTGATCGGTGGACCCGCTGAAGTGGATCCGCTCGACCTTCAAGCCGTATTTATCGAAGAAGCCGCGTTCCAGCGCCACGGACACGGGCGACTGGCAGACCGCGGTCTGGCTCCAGGCGATCTTGAAGGTGCGCGGCGCCCCGCTGGCCAGCACGCGGGATCCGAGCATGCCCAGCGGCGCCGCCAGGCCCGCGATGCCTGCCGCGCGCAACAGCGCGCGGCGCGATAGTCCCCGCGCGGAGAGGCCGCCGGGATGGACGTTCGTATTCATCAACCTTCCTTTTGAGCAGACTGTGAATGGCGATGGTTGCCATGCAGCATCATCTGCCCGCGCTCAGGCGTTCGACAAATACAAAGTCGGGATAACAATATGGGCGGCGCGCCGCCCGTGCAGGGCCAGGCGCCCGCGCTCGCTACTCGGGCAAGGGGTCCGGCACGCCGTCGGCGTCCACGTCTTCGACGCGGTCCAGCGCATTGCGCGCGGCCGACATGGCCTCGACCGTGCTGCGGAAGCGGCGGCTGGCGAAGATCTCGAACGCCTGCTGGTCCGGCCCGGCGACGTCGTCCCCGCCGCCTTCCCCGGTTTCCGCGCTGACCTTTTTCCCCAGCCGCCGCGTTTCCAGGAAAGCGCGCGGCGGCGTGCGTCCCTCGGGTTGCGTCGCGTACGCGACCACCGAGAACCCGTTGATGATCTTCTCAGCCATGGCGGCTCCGTATCGCCGCCCCCGAAAGCGGCGCGGCTCCTGTACCGACTACGGCCCGCCAGGTGGAAACTTAAGCCGGCGCAGCCTGGCGCGCCCACACGTATGCCGCCACCTGCGCCAGCACATCGGACAGATCGGCCTGCAGCGTGGCGAAGCCGGCATTGCGCTCGCGCGTGGCTTCGTCCATATACAGCGGGCGGCGGATCTCCACCTGCAGGCTGTGGCGGTTCAAGGCCGGCTGCCCGATCTGCGCGATCAGTTGCACGCCCTTGTAGGGATCGTTGCGCGCCACCGTGTAGCCCTTGCCGCGCAATGCAGCTTCGATCAGCGCGATGAATTCCGGCTCGCAGGTCGTGCCGTCGCGGTCGCCCAGCACGAAGTCCGCCAGCGGATGCTCGCTCTTGCGGCCCAGGCGCTCGTAGGCGTCGTTGGGCATGGAATGCAGGTTCAGGTGCCACACGGCGCCGAACTGCTGCGCCACCTGCTGGATCGCTTGCGACAAGGCCGCGTGGTAGGGCTGGTAATACGCCTGGATGCGGTGCCGCACCTCGGCCAGCGTCAGCTTGCGATCGTAGATCGGCGTCGCCTTGTCCATCCTGCGCCAGATCAGGCCCTTGCCCAAACGGGTCTTTTCGCCCGGGTCCAGGGGCTCGGGCCAGGGTTCCGCCAGCAGCTCCGGATCCAGGTCCCGCAAGGTGCGGTTGGGATCGATATAGACGCGCGGGAAGTTGGCGGCGATCAGCGTGGCGCCCAGAGCCGGCGCCGCCGACCACAACGCGTCCACGTGCGTATCCTCGCCCTGGCGTAGCTGCGCCAGGCTTGCCGCCGCCCCGAAATCCTCGGGATAGCGCTCGCCGCTATGCGGCGAATCACAGACCAGCGGCAAAGCCGGGCCTGTCGGCACCTGCACGGAAACTGCGTCGAAGTCGGCGTGTGTCATCGTCAATCAGCCTGAATGTTCGCGGTCTTGGCCACCTTGGCGTAGCGGGCCAGGGCCTGTTCGATCTGCGCCCGGAATTCCTGGGGCGTGGTGGGCATCAGCGTACCACCCACGTCCTCGGCCTTCTTGCGGAATTCCGGATCCTGCTGCGCGGCGCGGACAGCCTGGTTCAGGCGGTCGACCACGGCCTGGGGAGTGCCCGCCGGCGCCACCAGGCCGAACCAGCCGCCCGAGCCCATGTCGGGATAGCCCAGTTCGATGTAGGTCGGGACGTCCGGCAGCAAGGGCGAGCGCTCGGCGCCCAGCACGGCCAAGGGCCGCAGCTTGCCGCCCTGCACCTGCGGCAGGGTCGAGGACAGGTTGTCGGTGATCGCGTCCACCTGCCCGCCCATCACGTCGTTCAAGGCCGGCCCGGCGCCGCGGTACGGCACGTGCAGCAGCTTGATGCCCGACAGCATCATGAAGTTCTCGATGTTCACGTGGCCCAGCGAGCCCACGCCCGGCGAGGCGAAGCTGTAGCGTTCGGGCTGGCCTTTGGCCAGCGCCACGAATTCGGCCATATTCTTGGCCGGGACGTTCGGGTTGATCGCGAAGATGCTGGGCACGGCCACCACGTTGGCCACCGGCACGAAATCCTTGAGCGGGTCGTAGTTCATCTTCCGGAAAACGGCCGGGTTCGAACCGTGCGTGCTCATCGTGGCCATGCCTATCGTGTAGCCGTCCGGCGTCGCGCGCGCCACCTGCTCCATGCCCAGCGAACCGCCCGCCCCGGCCTTGTTCTCGACCACGATGGTCTGCTTCAGGTCGCGGCCGGCGTACTCGGCCACCAGGCGGGCCACGATGTCGGTCGAGCCGCCCGCGGCGAACGGCACGACCAGCTTGATCGGACGGGCGGGATAGTCGGCGGCCTGGGCGGCGCCGGCGAAGGTCAGGGTAGCGTACAGGCCGGCGAGCGCGAAGCGGCCGAGAAGGCGGCGGGACATGGGGATGGCTCCGAAAGTGGAAGGTCTATCGACAAGGCCGCCAGTGTCCAAACTTTACGGTCCCCTTTCAAACGACTATATTGCACTCTTTCATTACCAAAGGTCATGCTAGATGCGCCTGCAGTCGCCGTCCATGTCCGAACTGCATGCCTTCATGACCGCGGCGCGCCTGGGCAGCTTCACGCAGGCGGCCGAAACCTTGTGCGTGACCCAGGGCGCGGTCAGCCGCGCCATCTCCCGGCTGGAAGCGCACTTCGGCCAGCCCCTGATGCATCGCAACGCCCATGGCCTGACCCTCACCGACACCGGCCGTCGGCTCTATGAGGGCGCCCAGGCGCCCTTGCTGGCGATCGAGACGCTGAGCGCCGAACTGCGCGCCGACGACCGCCGGCTGCGCCTCACGCTGTCCACCGTTCCCACGCTGGCCAGCGCCTGGCTGGTGCCCCGCCTGCCGGATTTCCACCAGCGCCACCCCGATATCCAGCTCAGCTTCGCCGCCTACCGCCGCAACGAAGACTTCTCCGGCGCCACGCCCGACGCCAGCATCCTGTCCGGCACGCCGGAACAATGGCCCGGCTGGCAGGCGGACTACGTGATCGGACGCGAAATGGTCGTGATCTGCCACCCCGGGCGGCTGGCGGCGCGCCGGGCGCAAGGCCTCTGGAGCACCCCCGCCGGCCTGCTGGGCGAAGCGCTGCTCTACCACTCGAACGGCAGGGACAACTGGGCGCAATGGTTCGCCGCGGCCGGCGTGCCGCGGGAGTCGGTCAAGCTGGCCAACGGCTTCGACCAGGTGTCCATCCTGGTGCGCGCCGTCATGGCCGATATGGGCATCGCCGTGCTGCAGCGCTGCCTGGTCCGCGACGATCTGCTCGCCGGACGGGTCGCCGCGCCGTTTCCCGACCTGCCCATCCGCATCGCCCGCGGCTACCACCTCTGCGCACCGGCCCAGCGACGCGACCATTACGCGCTGGCCTGTTTCCGCCTGTGGCTGCTGGACGTCGCCGGCCGGGACCCGGACGTGCTGGCCGCCGGGTCCGCCGCCTGAACTCGGCGCCCGGCGCCGGCAGGCCGGAAACACCCGGTATCCCGGCCCGCTCCGAAATTGCTTCCAGACGAAACGAAAACGGGCTCCTTTCGGAGCCCGTCTGCAGGGTGGGACGCGAGGGTCAAGGCGCGAGCTTGAATCCCAGGTCGACGCCCCACTTGTCGGTTTCGCGCAGCCATTTAGCGCCGCAATTCAAGCAGCGGAAATGGTCTTCACGACTTTCTTCCCGGCCTTTCTGCGTCGGGTTGGTGAATCCTTGATGTCCGAGATGAGCATGCGGCGCGACGCCGGCAAGCCCCGGGTTAATGCGTTGGCAAGCCAAGCACATAACGCTCATTGATGCTTCCCCACAAACATAGTTACTAAATTGTAAGGGATTTCACCAATGCTTTTCTATCAATTTATGTCTATAGCGCCATAAAAATTGTTAACGCCGCAATTAAACAACGCTCGGGAGCGCGGCCAGACAGGTCGCCAGGTGGTAAGGCGAGGTCGAAGGCATGTCGGACCGCAGAACCGCCCCGTCCGCATCCAGGCATTCATGCCAGCCGCCGGGATGCAGGAAACGGGCACGGAAAGCGGCCAGGCCTGAATCCAGCGCGGGCAAGTCGCCCTGCACCGCCAGCACGCGCAGGTATTCGGTCTGGGCCCAGATCCTGCGGGTGTCGTCGATCACGGCGCCCGATTCGTCCAGCGCCGCCACCACCCCGCCCGCGTCCACCCCATGGCTGCGGGACCATTGCACGGCGCGCGGCAGGGATTCCGCCAGGTCCAGGCCTTCGAACACCGGCGCCGCCCCCTGCACCAGCGACAGCCATTCGAACTGGTGCCCGGGCTCCAGCCGGTTGCCGGCCGTGCCCTGCCGTTCTTCCGAAATGCATTGCGTGGGCGCGTGCACGAAGCGGTGGCTGATGCCTTGCGCCAGACTGCGAAGGTGCTGCGCAAACAGCGCCGGCTCCGCCACTTGCGCGGCCGCCAGGTAGGCTTCGGTCAGATGCATCATGGGATTCTGCGCCGGCGGGCGCAAGGGCTGGCCCTGGTCCGCGCCGAGCGCGGCGTGATACAGGGAATCGGCGGTCTTGAAGCGGGCTTCGATGGTCGACGCCGTGGCCAGCATGAGCTTGCGCGCATCGGCATTGCGGCTGCGGCGGAAATAGGCCGCGCAAGCCAGCACGATGAATGCGTGGGTGTACAGGTCCTGCGTTTCGTCCAGCGGGCGGGCGTCGGCATCCACGCTGTAGCGCCAGCCCCCATGTTCCTCGTCGCGGAACACGCGGCGCAGCGACTCGAAAAGAATGTCCGCATGCTTGCCGGCAGCGTCGCCCGGCGCGTCAGAGAAAACGTACAACTGGCGCGCGCACGCCATGGCGCGGTAGCGCGCGACCGGCAGCGGAGCGCCGGAAGCCGGATCCAGCGATTCGTAGGGCAGGCCCAGCGCGGGATTGAATCCCGGGCCCATCCACATGGGAAGAACGATGGAATCGAAATGCTCGTGCAATGCGCGGATGTGCGCCGCGAGAGTAGAGTTGGTCTGTGCGGCAGTCATCTTGGAACGGCGCATGCCCCATCGGGGCCCCAGTTTTTGGAGCAGCAACGATAACCGAAATTTTCGCTGCAAACCGCTGAGCATTCTCCGTAGCATCATGCGCGCACAGACCGGTACAACCGATCAGCTCCGTCCAGGGCGGACGCCCTATCGGAAGATATTTTCCTCTACCCAATTCTGCGCGAAGATCTCCGCGCGATCGCGCGCTTCGTCCAATGAAGCGCAGTTGCCCAAGTGGGAAAACGCGGCATCCACTTCGGTGCCGCCCTCGGCCGTAACCGTCAGCAATACGCCATATCCGCCGGTATCCATGGCCGCTGTGGAAACGTCGATCAGTACTTCCTGGTCACGATGCTGCATGTGCTACCTCCCAGTCGGTTACCTAAACGCGTGAGCCACGCGTGACGTTGCGGGAGTTTCCCGCGCAAATGAATAGACCTGCAAACGTCACGCAAGTTCATCTTACTGGCGACGCGAAGCCCGCGATATGCCGGAAGCGAGCAAATCGCACATTCTGTCTCAGGAGATTCCCGTATCCCGTCGCGTATGGTCGCGAATACACGAAATACTGCGAAAATATTCGCAAATTGTGCGGAATTTGGATCGCGAAGCGCTCAGGACGCAACAAAACGCGGCGGGCGCGGCGGCTTCGGGCTATCGAAGGTGGATGGCGCCCGGTTCTTCCATGCGCAGGGCAAGCCTGCCCTTGTCCGTGATGAGCCAGCCCCCGTCGGCGCCGGCCTCGATGCAACGCAAGGTCTCCAGCGCTTTCGCTACGTGCTCGGGCACCTCGGTCTGCTCGGCGCCCGGTTCGCCGTTGTCGGCGACGACGCGCAGCCAATGACCCAGTTCGCCTTTCTCGAAACGATGCAATGCCATGCGTGACTCTCTCTAGAAGCCTCCAACGATAGCATGTCTAGGCCAGCAGCCTGGGCACCGAAGAGGCCAGCAGGGCCACGCCCGACGCCGTCAGCAGGCCCAGCACGATGCGGCGGAACGCCACGTCGCTGATGCCCACGTAGACGCGCGTGCCCCATAGCGTGGGCACCAGCATCGCCGGCACGATCACCGCGAACAGCGGCAGCATGTCGCGCGTGACCACGCCGGTGAGCACATAACTCGCCATGGTCACCATCAGCATCGAGAGGTTGAAGTTCTGGATCACCGCGCGCTGCACGTCGCGGTCGAACCCGCGCAAAGTGCACCACAGCGTGGGGATCACGCCCGTAAAGCCGCCGATGCCGCCCATGATGCCGCCTATCGCGCCCACCACCCCGTCGGCCAGCCTGCCGCCCACCGCGATGCGCGGCAGGCGCGTCGCGAACAGCATGATCGGACACCAGATCGCCAGCAGTCCGCCGATGAAGGCCTTGAATATCAGCGGATCCAGGTGAGGCAGCAGCTTGACGCCCAGCGGTATGCCCAGCAGCCCGCCCGCGACGAACGGCAGCAGGTGGCCCATGGCGAACCCGCGACGCACGGTGAATGCCGCCAGCAACTGGCCCGTCAGGGCGCCGAACACCGCCATGGCGGCCGCGAGCTTGGGATCCACCGTCCAGGCCCAGAACGACATGGCCACCATGCCGAAGCCGAAACCCGAAAGGCCCTGCACGAAACCCGCCGTCATGGCGCCGGCCACCGCCAGCACATACAAGGAATCCATATCCACCGTAAGCCCGCATCAAACCGGGCCCTCCCCGGCGCATGCCATTCTAGGGCCTGTCGCCCCAAAAGGGAGCCGGACCGCGCTGGCGCTACGACGGACGCAGCACCAGCGGACGCCTGTAGCGCGCCGCGGCCGCCGACGCCGCGACGCTCGCGCCGATCAGGCCCAGGCCCAGCGCCAGGTCGGCCGAGATGCGTTCATGGAAGACCAGCGAGGACACGATCAATCCGATCAGCGGCACGCAGAGCATTGCGATCGACGTCGCCACCGGCGGCATCTTCTGCGTCATGCCCAGCACCACGATAAAGGTGAGCGCCGTGGCGAGCGGCCCCGTGTACAGGATCACAGGCCAGGCGTCGGGTTCCGCCAGGAACGCCGGCGCGCCGTCGCGCATCCATGCCAGCGCGGCCAGCGGCAGCGCGGCGATGGCGGTCTGCCAGGGAATCATGTCGGCCCCCAGGCGGACGTGGCGGCTGCCGCGCAACTGGATGATATTGCACGCCCAGGCGAAGGACGCGCCCAGCAGCATCGCAAGGCCGATGACGGTATGCGCCTGCCACGGGCTGAAGGCGGGCGCCACGATGACGGCGATGCCCGCATAGCTCAGCGCCGTAGCGAGCCATTGGGCCAGGGACAGGCGTTCTTTCAGGACCAGCGAGGACAGCGGGATCACCCAGATGGAGGTGGCGTAGGCGATCACGGACGCGCGTCCGGGCGCCACGTACTGCATCGCCCACAAGGCCAGCGCGGTGAACGCGCCCATCTGCAGCAGCGCCACGCCCGCCACCAGCGGCAGTTCCTGGCGCGTGGGCAGGCGCAGGCGCCCGAGCAGGCCCAGCGCCAGCACGCTGATCGCGGCGGCGGATCCGAAGCGGCTGGCGGCCAGCCACAGCGGGCTCATGTGCGCCAGCCCCAGCTTCATGACGGGCCAGTTCCCGCCCCAGATCGCCACCGCGCCCACCAATGGCAAAAACCTGCCCCACGCACTTTGCTGACTCATTACTGCCCGGCCTGCCGCCTGAATATTCCGCGTTTTGGCCGAATGGCCAAACGAGGGAATAGTCTATAGGGTAAACCCCAGCATTTTTCACCTCAATTCACTGCGAAACACGGCATACTCAGCACACTTGAACTGCCGATTGAAGATCCCTGGGTGACTTATGCTGGAAATCAACCTCGACGCCACTGACATCCGTATTCTGAACGAGCTCCAGCGCGACGCGCGCCTGACCAATGTCGAGCTGGCGGCCCGCGTCAATCTGTCGGCCTCGCCCTGCCTCGCGCGGGTGCGCCGGCTCGAGGCCGAAGGGCTGATCGACCGCCGCGTCACCTTGCTCAACGCGCGCAAGCTCGGGCTCAAGGTCAACGTATTCATCCAGATCTCCCTGGACAAGCAGCGCAAGGCCGCGCTGGACGTGTTCGAACGCGAGATCGCCGTGCTGCCCGAGATCATGGAGTGCTACCTGATGTCCGGCGATGCCGACTACCTGATCCGCGCCCTGGTGCCGGACGTCGACGCCCTGGAACGCCTGATCGTCGAACACATCACCCGCATCCCGGGCGTGGCGAGCATCCGGTCCAGCTTTGCGTTGAAGCAGGTGCTGTACACCACCGCCGTGCCGCTTTCCTGAAGCGCCCTGGCCGCTTGCGGGATCCTGCCGGCCAGCCCACAATGAAAGCGCCGCGCAGGCCGCCCGGCCGGCGCCGGCCTCCCTCCCATCGTCTAGCAAGGAGAAAACCATGCCTGAAACCGACTGGTTCCCCGGCGGCACGCTACCCGATCGTCAGGGTTACTTCGAAGTGGAATTCGAAACGGGCGAAACCGAAATCACGCGTTACGGCATATTGGGCTGGGAGCCCGAGGAGAACCGCGGCCGGATCAAACGCTGGCGGGGCCTGGATCCCAAAATAGAAGCGGCCGAAATGCAGCGCGAAAGCGCCGTGCGCAACAACGGCGATACGCTGATCGGCTGAACGCCGCCACGGCGGCCCCAAAAGCAAAACGCCGCGGAATTCTTCCGCGGCGTTTTGCCTTGCAGGAAAGACGCGTTCAAAGATCCAGCTTGGAGATCTTCGTGCCGGCCAGCGATACGCCCGCCATCAGGCCGCCATTGTTCATCACGAACCCGACGATGGGTTGCTGCGCCGTGTTCGTATCGATGCGCCCGTTGGCGCCGATATTGACGACCGCCACCGTGGCGTCGGCGCCCACGGTCCAGCCGCTGCTATTGCGGAACTTGGTCAGCGCTTCGTCAGTCATGAACAGCAACACCATGGCCTTGGATTGCGCGCCGGCCTGGAAGCCGATCGAACCCGCAGTCGTGCTGTAGTAGCCGGCGTTGGCGCCGCCTACCCGCAATACGCCCTTGCCGTGTTCCGCTCCGACGATGAAGCTGCCGCTCAACACGTCGGGGAAGACCAGTACGCCCTTGGCGCGCGCGACCAGATCCTTGGACTGGGGCGAGGCCTCGTAGAGTTTGCCCAGCGTCGCATCGGCCGCGCTGCTCAGCGACTGGCGCTGCTCGCTCGCGGTTGCCGCGGACTTGGGCGTGGTGGTGGTGCAGCCGGCGAACAGCAAGCCGGCCGCGCTGATCGTCACGGCGGCGATGCCCGCGCGACGCAAGACAGGAAAAGTATCAAGCATGGAACTCTCCTTGTTGTTGTCACCTGCTACCAATGTACCGGGCAAATCCGTTGGCGCAAGGCACACGATTGTGCCAAACGAAACAAAACCTGCCGGGGACCCTGCGCGCCGGGAGCATTCCCGCCGCTACAGAATTCCGTACCGCGGCTCGCCGGTGGACTCGTCGACCGAGACGATGCCCGACAGCACCAGTTCGGCGTGGCGCAGCGCGATTCCCGCATCCGCGAAGGTCACGAAGCGCGGCAGCGACCAGCGCCGCGGAGCCTCGTCCGCAGCCTCCATCTTGCACACCGCCACCTCGATCGCCAGCACGCCGTCGCCCAGTCTGACGACCTGGCATTCGACCTGGAAACCATCGATATGACGCCGCGGCCACGCGCCCATGCCACCCTCCGGAAATGTGTTCATCCGGGCGCAATATGCCAAAAATAAATCGCCTTGGAAAGCAATGTTTTCAAGGGGTTATGAAGTACTAGCCAGCCTAGTGCGAGCGCATCTTGCGGGCCATGAAAACACCGCGAATATGCCTCTCCGCGAGCCTTTCTACGCTCCGCCCGCCGGCCGTATCCATCGCGCATCCCACAAGGCTTCGCCGCGCTCCAGCGCGTCGCCCAAGGCATGCTTGCGGCGCTGCGCGACTGCCGCAAGCAAGGCATTGCAAACCGAGAATGCCGCCGTGTAGGAATCGAAGGGCGATGCGCTGGAACTGCGCGCGATCAGCACGTGGTGTGCCGACGCCGCGGCGGGCGCCGACGCCGAATCGGTGACCAGCACCACCTTGCCGCCCCGCTCGCGGAAGTACTTCACCGCGCCGGCCGTGGCGACCGAATAGCGCCTGAAGGTAAACGCCAGCAACACATCGGCATCGTCGATCCACAGCAACTGGTCTTCCAGCGACAGCGGCCCGGCGGCCACCATCGGCCTCACCGCGGGCAGGCACATATTCAGGTACAGCGCCACGTGGCTCGCCAGCGGCGCGGCCTGCCTCAACCCCAGCACGTGCACCCTGGCCTTGCGCTGCGTCAGCAGGCGCACCGCGGACTCGAAGTCCGCCACGTCGATCGACGCGAACGTTTCCTTCAGGTTGTGCTGGTCGTGCAGCAAGGCGTTGTTCAGGCAGGCGCGCGCCGACAGGTTGTCCACGCCGACGGCGTCGGCTCGCTCGCCGGGCGATGCCAGCCGCGCCGTCACTTCCGACCGCGCCTCCATCTGCGCCTGCGCGTAGCTTTCATAGCCCAGCTTGGCCAGCAGGCGCACCACCGTGGACGCGCTGGTTCCCACCTTCTTCGCCAGCGCGGTCGCCGATTCGAGCAGGCCTTGCGGATAGCGCGACTGCATTTCCTCGACCAGCAGGCGTTCGGTCTTGCTGAGTTTCCTGCCGTAGCCGGCGATGCGTTGGTTCAAGTTCATAACAGGGCGCAGTGTCGATGGTTCTAGGTGATAACCCCAAATTTCACAATGATCATTGCATCTTATATTTCGATCTGCAATTTTCATTGCAAAATAGACCAAACACGCCGTCACGACAAGAGACTTTCATGAAGCATCACCCACAGGCGCCGTCCCCGATCCGCCGCAGCCTCCTCGCCGCGGGCCTGGGCGCCGCCCTGCTGCCCTTGGCCGCGCGCGCGAACGCCTATCCCTCGCGCCCCATCACGCTGGTCGTCCCCTTCCCCGCCGGCGGCTCGGTCGACCTGATCGGCCGCCTCTACGCGGAATCGCTGGGCAAGGCGCTGGGCACCACCATCGTCATCGAAAACCGCGACGGCGCGGGCGGCGCCATCGGCAGCAAGCGCGTCGCGCGCGCCAACCCGGACGGCTACACGCTGGTTGCGTCTTCGCAGAGTTCGCATCTGGCCAATCCCCTGATGCGCAACGATCTCGGCTACGACCCGATCAAGGATTTCGTCTCGATCTCGCAGTTGTCGCGCACACCCAATGTGCTGGTGACCAACGCCGACGTGCCCGCCGCCACCTTCGCGGAATTCGTGGCGCTGCTGAAGGCCAGGCCGGACGAACTGCACTTCGCGACCGCCGGCATCGGCAGCATGGGCCAGCTCAATGCGGAACTGCTCAAGAACACGCTGCAGTTGCAGGCCGTGCACGTGCCCTACCGCGGCGGCGCTCCGCTGATCAACGCGCTCCTGTCCAACCAGGCGCAGTTCGCGCTGGACAACCTGGCGCCCTTCCTGCCCCACATCCAGGTGGGCAAGATGCGCGCGCTGGCCGTGGCGGCGCCCCAGCGGCTGGACTCGCTGCCCGAGGTGCCCACCTTCGCCGAACTGGGCTACCCTGTGCTGAACTCCATGTCGTGGATCGGCCTGGCCGCGCCGGCGGGCACGCCGCCCGACGTCATCCAGACGCTGCTGGCGGCGGTGCGCAACGTCGCCACGCAAGACGGCATGCCGCAGTCCCTGGAAAAGGCCGGCGCCCTGCCGCCCGAAGAGCAGACGCCCCAGCAGTTCACCGCCATGATGTCCGAGCGCCTGGCGTTGTACAAAGACCTGATCGACCGCGCCGGCATCCGTCCTGAATAGGCCCCGCTCCCATGAACAACCCCGCTTTCGAACCCGACACCGCTCCGCTCGAAGTCCTGCCGCGCGATCTCTCCGCCTACCGCGAGGGCAACGTGGGCATTCCCTACGTCCACCGTTTCGAGTCGGGCCTGCCCGGCCCGCACGCGCTGGTCAATGCCATCACGCACGGCAACGAAATCTGCGGCATGGTGGCCGCCGCCCATCTGCTGGATACCGGCGTGCGGCCCAAGATCGGCACGCTCACAGTGAGCTTCGCGCACGTCGAGGCCTACGAGGCCTTCGATATCGAGCAGCCCTACGAAAACCGCCAACTGGTGCACAACCTCAATCGCATCTGGTCGGCCGACATGCTGGACGGGCCGGAAGACAGCCCGGAACTGCGCCGCGCCCGCGAGCTGCGTCCCGTGCTGGACGCCGCCGACTACGTGCTGGACATCCACTCCACGCGCGCGCCGGTGCAGCCGTTCTGGGTCTATACGGAAATGGACCGCAATACCGCGCTCGCCAGCGCCGTGGGCGCGCCGCAAGTCCACCTCGTCATGCCGCCGGGCGTCTTCCCCGGCACCGGCGTCATGGGCTACGGCCGCCACGGCGATCCGGACTCGGACAGCGGCGGCTCGCTGGTGGTCGAATGCGGCCAGCATTTCGCGCAATCCGCGGCCGCGCTGGCCACCGACGTCACGCTGCGCTTCCTGGCGCACCTGGGCCTGATCGACGCTCCGGCCGGCGCGGCCCCGCCTCCGGCGCCGCGCCGCTACCGCCTGCTCGAGGTGCACATGGTGAAGTCCCCGGACTTCACCTTCACGCGGCCGGTCATCGGCTTCGAGACCTACGCCAAGGGCGAACTGATCGCCATGAACGGCACCGAGGAAATCCGTTCGCCCTGCGACGACTGCACGATCTTCATGCCCACGCGCATGCCTATCGTCGGCCGCGAAGCGGTATACCTGACCGTGGCGGTCTGACGGCCGCGGCAGGCGCCGGGCCGGGGTCCGTCACAGATCCGGGATCAGGCGCTTGCCCAGGCTGATCACCTCGTCCTGCCGGAACCCCAGCGTTTCATAAAAGCCCCGCACCGCGATATTGCCGGACCGTATCAGCAGGTTGATCTTGGGGCAGCCCATCTCCAGCAGCTTGCGTTCGACGGCGCGCATCAGCGCCGTCGCATGGCCGCGGCGCTGGTGCGCGGGCGCCACCGCCAGGTAATTGATCCAGGCGCGGTGGCCGTCATAGCCTCCCATCAGCGTCGCGACGATCGCGCCCTCCTCCACGCCCACCAGGAACAGCTCCGGCTGCACCGTCAGCTTGCGGGCGATGTCCTTGCGAGGGTCGTTCCACGGGCGCGTCAGGCCGCAGTCGCGCCACAGCTCGATGATGGCCGCCTCGTCGGAGGGATGGTAGGGCCGGATGGCGAGGTCTTGAAAACTCATGCTTCGTTCCTTCGGTAAGGGAAACGAAAACCTTGCGATACGCCTCGGCAGCGGGAACAACAAATCGGAAAACAGAAAAGCCACGAGGAGCATCGTGGCTTTCGGGGGAAGGCGCTGAAGAATCAGCGCCGGGATGCGACTAGCCACTCAACGCAGGCGTCGAGCGATTCGTCGGTTGAAGGCGCCTGAAACCGGCGCGAAATGCAGTGCTTCCATGGGCGCAAGCATACAGGAGGTCCGCGCGGCCGGCTATGGGCTTCGCAGACTTCAGGCCGGGACGGGCGCCGGCAGGCTTCCTTCCATGACCGCCACGGCCTGGCCCGCCACGCCCGCCCACACGCCGTCGGAACGCGGCTCGGCATGGGCGGACAGCAGGCTGGCGCGGCCCATGTCCACGCCCTGCCCGACCCGCAGGCGCAATACGCCATCGCCGCGCAAGGCCGCGCGCAAGGCCGTGACGGCCGCCGTCGCGCTGCCCGTGGCCGGATCCTCCGTCATGCGTCCGGTGAACATGCGGGCCTGGAGATCGGTCTGCGGCTCCGCCCCGGTGTCCGTGGTGTAGGCATAGATGGACTTCGCGCCGTCCAGCGGCAGCAAGGCCGCGTAGCCTTGCGCATCGGGCGCGGCGCGGCGCAGGGCATCGCGGCTCGCCAACTGCACGACCAGGAACGCCAGGCCCACCGATACGACCTGCGGCGGATGCGCGGAAGTATCGATGTCCTGCGGATCCAGGCTCAAGGCCCGCGCGACCGCCTCGGCGGAGGCCGTGCCCGCGCGCAGAAGCGGCTGCGGCGCCAGCAGTTCGGCCCCCTCCACGCCCTGCGGCCCCGCATTCAATGCGATGCGCACCAGGCCCGCCGCCTCTTCGAACACGAAGGTCTCCGGCAGCGGCCGTCCCGCCGCCTGCCAGTCGCGCGCGAGCACCACGGCGGTGCCCACGTTCGGATGGCCGGCAAACGGCACCTCGCGGTCCGGCGTGAAGATGCGCACCTGGGCCGTATACGCGGCATCCCGGGCCGGCAGGACGAAGCTGGTTTCCGAATAATTGAATTCGCGCGCGATGCGCTGCATCTGGTCGGTGGAGAGTCCTTGGGCGTCGAGCACGACCGCCAGCGGATTGCCGCCATACGCGCGGTTGGTGAAGACATCGGCGGTGACGTAGCGATAGCGCATGGAACCTCCTCAGGGGCCGCGCCAAGGTGGCGGCGATACGGGAAAGTGTGCCCGGGTGGACACGCTTCGCGCCAGACACAGAGCGGCGGAATTGGAGCCGTAACAGGCGGCCCCGCATCCTAGGGTAAGCCGCAATTTCCACGTCCGGGCGCTGCACGTACCTTTCGATAAATATGTTTATCGTACAAAGTTTCAACCAAAAACCGGAGCAGCACGTGGTGTAGCAAAAACCAACCCAAGGGGAAGTCGTCATGAAGCGTCGAAGTGCGTTGAAACTGATGGGAACCGCCGCCGGTCTGGCCCTGGCGGGCAGAAGCTGGTCCCAGGACGGGCCCTACCCGTCCCGGACGATCAAGATCATTGTGTCTTCCACGCCCGGAAGCGCGACCGATCTTGCCGGAAGACTGGTCGGCGACCTGCTCTTCGCCAAGTATGGCCAGAGCGTGGTCATCGAAAATCGCGCCGGCGCCGGCGGCGTGATCGGCATGCAGGCCGCCGCGGCCTCCCGGCCGGACGGCTATACGCTGACGACCGGAGGCCTCGGCCACAATGTGCTGCCGCCGGCCACGCTGCGGGGACTGCCGCTGGATATCCCCACCGCCTTGCTGCCCATCGCCCAGGTGGCGGAATTCGTCAATGCGCTGGTGGTGCGCACCGACCACCCCGCCAACTCGGTCCCGGAACTCGTCGAGTACCTGCGCGCCAGCAAGCGCAAGCCGCTCTACGGCAGCAACGGCGTCGGCAGCTCGTCGCAGATGACGGCCGAACTCTTCGCCATGCGCACCGGACTGAAATTCGACCACGTGCCCTACAAGGGCGCGGCCGACGCCCTGGTGGGCACGGCCAACGGCGACCTGGACATCTGTTTCATGAACCTTCCGCCGACGCTGGCCATGGTGGAAGGCAAGCGCCTGAAGGCCCTGGCCGTCACCAGCGCCTACCGCGCGCGGCAGTTGCCCAGCGTGCCCACCATGCAGGAGCAAGGCATGACGGACTTCGACGTGACCAGTTGGCTGGGCATGTACGCCCCGTCCAAGGTCGATCCGGCCATCATCGCCCAGTTGTCCGAGGTGATTGTCACCGGCCTGGCCACGCCCGAATTCCAGGCCCGCATCATCGGCGCGGGGTTCGAGCCCAAGCTGCGCAACGCGGCGGAATTCCAGGCCTTTTCGGCGTCGGAGTTCAAGCGCTGGAGCGAAGTGGCCCAGCAGGCCGGCATCGTGGTCGCCTACGGCGGCAAATAGCCTTTCAGGAAAAAGCAGGGACGCCCGCCGGGCGTCCCTGCCGTTTTGGCGCTGCGCGTTGCCGCTCAGGCCCGGGCCTCCCATACCTGCGGGTTGACCATGGCCTGGGGCTTGCGCTTGCCCAGCGCATCCAGCAGGTTGGCGACCGCCAGGTCTATCATGGCGCGCCGCGTCTCGTGGGTGGCGCTGCCCACGTGCGCCTGCAACACCACGTTGGGCAACTCGCACAAGGGGCTGGACGGCGGCAGCGGCTCCTGCTCCATCACGTCCAGTCCCGCGCCGGCGATCGTGCCGGCGCGCAACGCCTCGACCAGCGCGGCCTCGTCCAGCACCGGGCCGCGCGCCGTATTGATGACGTAGGCCGTCGGCTTCATCAGCCCGAATTCACGCTTGCCCACGGAATGGCGCGTCTCGGCGGACAGGGGGATATGGATGCTGAGCACGTCCGAGGACTTGAACAGCTCATCGCGCCCGACGTAGGCGGCCAGGTCGCCGACCGACGGATCCTCGCGGCGGTTGTGGTAGATCACCTTCATGTCGAAGGCCTGCGCCGTGCGCGCCACCACCTTGCCGATGCGGCCCATGCCGAGCAGGCCCAGCGTCTTGCCGCGGATGTCGGTGGTCAGCGGAAAAGCGCCCTTGGTCCAGGCGCCGCTGCGCACGAACGCATCGCCGGCCACCAGGTTGCGGGCCAGGCACAGCATCAGGCCGATGGTGACGTCCGCAACGGCGCCGTCCAGCACGCCCGGCGTATTGCAGATGAGCACCTGGCGGCGCGTGGCGGCCTCGAGATCGACATTGTCGAATCCCACGGCGAAATTGGAACTGACGGCAAGCGCGGGAAAGGCGTCGAGCAAGGCCTGGTCGACGCGGGTGCGCACGGTGCAGACCATGCCCACCACTTCGGGGCGCTGCGCCGCCGGCACGGCCTCGGCGGGATTCTGCCCGACCGGCACGTCGATGATCTCGCAGGCGGCGGCGACGCGCTCGCGCAAATCGGCGGGCACCGGGGCGGAAACGATGATTTTGGGTTTTTGGCTCATTGCGGCTCCATAGGGGTCAGGGTTCGATCGATTCGACGTCGGTGGCGAACACTTGCTGTTCACCGGCGCCGACCAGGGAAGAATCCGAGGGATGGTCCAGGTAGCGGACGATCAGCCAGAATCCGTCCTGCGGGTTCTCGACGATTTCGGCGATGGCGCCGTCGGCCATGCGCACGCGCACGCCGGGCTGCAGATCGACGAGATTGAGGGATTTGTTGTCGGCCATGGCGGCGGCTCCTTGCGGCGGGCTACAGCTCGAGCTGCGATGAAGGCACGCGCAGGCGGATGCCGTCCAGCTCGGGCGTCATGATCACCTGGCACGACAGCCGGCTGGTCGCGCAGCGCTCCGGCACCACCTCCAGCAGCGCCTCCTCCGCCATGCCCGGCGGATCCAGCCGGTCGAACCAGGCCGGATCGACCTGCACATGACAGGTGCCACAGATGGCGCCGCCGCCGCACTCGGCGACGATGCCTTCCAGGCCGTCGCGCCTGGCGGCCTCCATCAGCGACCAGTCATCGGGAACGTCCAGCACCAGTTCGGCGCCGTCCGGCAATTCAAATACGGCAGAAGACATATGACCACCTTTTCACGAGGCTGATTCCGGCATGCCGATGCGCGGCACGCCCTTGATGAATTCGACCGGACTGTCCACGGCTTCGATCGCGGCCAGGCGGCCCTCCTGATAGCGCTCCACCAGCCATCCCTTGGCCGTGGGCAAAAGTACGTCGCGGCTGGGCTGAGCCGGATTCACCAGGCCCGCCATCTGCAGCCGGCGCCCATGCTGCTCGGACCAGAAGGTGGGCGGCCGCGGCGCGGGCGGACTTTTCCCCGCGATGGCGGCCGCGGCGATGCGGGCCTGGGCCAGCGCGTTCTGCACGCTTTCTATCCGCGCATGGCGCTGCAGTTCTCCGCGGAAAGCGCTGGCGCAATCTCCTATCGCGTAGACGTTCGGCGCCGAGGTCCGGCAGCACTCATCGACCACCACGCCATCCAGGCAGATCAGCCCCGACGCCTCGGCCACCGCCGTCTCGGCGATCGCGCCGATGGACACCAGCACCAGGTCCGCGTCCTCGGCAGATCCGTCGGCCAGGTGCGCGCGCCAGCCCGCCGCCGTGCGCTCCCAGCGTTCCACCGCCGCGCCGTGCCGTATCTCGATGCCGGCATCGCGGTGGATGGAGCCGATGCGCGCCGCGGTCGGCTCGGACACCTTCCCGCCCATGACCTTGCCGCCCTGCTCCAGCACCAGGACCTCGGCGCCCAGCTTGCGCGCCGAACACGCGGCCTCCAGCCCCAGGTAGCCCGCTCCCAGCACCAACAGGCGGCAGTCCGGCCGCAATGCTGCGCGCAGGCGGCGCGCGTCGTCCAGCCCGCGCACCGCATAGACGCCTTCGCCGGCCACGCCCGCGATGCCGCGCGCCCGCGCGCCGGTGGCCAGCACGCAATGTTCGTAACTCACGCGGCGCCCGGAACGCGTGTACAGGACGCACCCGGCGGTGTCCAGGCGCTCCACCGGGTCGCCCGCCACGATGGTCACGCGCGACTTCTCGTAGGCGCCATCGGCGCGCAGGGCGATGCGCTCCTCGCTGGTGGAGCCGGTCAGCAGGGCCTTGGACAAGGGAGGCCGCTCGTAGGGCGCGTGCGCCTCGGCGCCGAAGAGCGCCACTTCGCCCTCGATGCCGGCGGCGCGCAAGGCCCAGGCGCATTCGACGCCCGCGTGTCCCGCGCCGATGATGGCCGTATGTACGTGGCTCAAGCGGGAGATATCTTCCATGCGGATCAGGCTCCGAACTTCAGGGAAATATTGGCGCGGTTGGCGACCTGCTTCCAGCGCGCCAGCTCCGCGCGGTTCAGCTCGGCAAAGGCCGCCGCCGACGAGGACTTGGGCTCGAAGCCCGCAGCGCTCAGCGTGTCGCGCGACGAAGCCTGGCCCATGCCCTCCTGCAAGGCGGCGCTCAGCGCCTGCACCACCTCGGCCGGCATGCCCGCCGGGCCGTACAGGCCCAGCCAGCTCGTCACGTCGAAGTCCGCCACGCCCTGCTCCGCCATGGTGGGCACGTCCGGCAACTGCTTGCTGCGATAGCTGCTGGTGACCGCCACCGCCCGGATGGAACCCTTGCGGATCAGGCCCATCACCGGCGGCAGGTTGCTGAAACTGAAATCCAGATTGCCGTTCACCACGTCGATCAGCATTTCGCCGCTGCCCTTGTACGGCACGTGCAGCAGATTGGCGCCCGTGCGCTGCGCGAAGAACGCGGTGGTCAGGTGCACCGAGGTGCCTATGCCGTTCGAGCCGTAATTGAGCCCTTCCTTGCTGCGGGCGCGAGCCGCCGCGATCAGGTCGTCGACGCTGCGGATCGGGGAATCGGCGCGGACGATCAGCACATTGATGAACTCGGCCATCTGCCCGATCGGCGTGAACGCGCGCGACGTGTCCAGCGGCAGCCCGGTGACGGTGGCCATGGGCAGGACCATGCCGCCCAATCCATTGAGCAGCAGCGTATAGCCGTCGGGCGGCGCAGACGCCACGTGCTGGCTGCCTATCATGCCGTTGGCGCCGGGACGGTTTTCCACCACCACCGGCTGTCCGAACTTCTTGCTGAGGATCTCGCCCGCCAGCCGCCCGGCCACGTCGGTCACGCCGCCCGGCGGATACGGCACGATCAGGCGCAGCGGCTTGGAAGGAAACGCCGCCTCGGCGGCCCGCGGCGCTCCCGCCGCTCCCATCGCGACCGCGGCGGCGATGGCTTTCAATACAGTACGTCTATGCATGCTGCGACTCCAGGTAGGGGCGTGCCCCGCCCTCAGCGGACAGGCCCTGATCGGAAAGAAAACCATCGAAGGCCGGCAGGCGGGCCGGCGCCGGGAAAATGCGCTAGAAAAAGATCGTGAGCGCCTTGGAAAGCAGGACGTTCTGGTCCAGGTGGATCTCGCGCGAGAGCACCTTCCAGCGCCCGTCGCGCCGGCGCAGCACGTCTTCGCGCTTGCCGACGAACAGGCTGACCTCCGCCTGCAAACGGTTCTGGTAGATCAGAAAGCGCGAGCGCACCCGCACGCGCTCGCCGCCGTCCTCGTCCGGCGCCACCTCCAGCACGCGGATATTGGTCACCAGATGGGACACGCGCGACGCCGGTTCCTCGGCCCAATGGATGCCCGTCCTGATCTGGGCGACCCGTTGCCGCAGCGTATCGATGCCCTCGTCGAACCAGGCGGCGTCGCGCGCGCCGGAATACTCCTGCGCCATGGCGTCGCGGCGCACGTTGCGCGTCAGCGGCATGCGGTAGCTGATGTCCTCGTCCAGCAGTTCCAGCCAGGCGTCGAACTCGCGGTGGTCCAGCAGATCGGCCTCGTAATGCAGGAAGCGCTGCACCTGCCACCAGATCTGCATATCGTCGATGCTGGAATCCATCGCCTCCACGGGCGCTTTGTCGGTGGGCGCGTTCATGCCGCCTGCTCCTTGGCGCGCGCGGCGCCCGCCATCAGCTCGTCCCACGACCGGCCGTTCATGAATTGGGCCCAGCGGCGGTAATAGATGCGGGCGTTTTCCTCGGTGTATTCGCCGTTGACCGCGCAGCCCGGGATCTCCGGCACCGGCTCGGCATGGCCCACGCCCATCTGGTAGTTGAAATAGAGTTCGCGCGACATGGTGCCCATGCTGGCCTCGGTGGCGCCGGTCCAGTTCTCCATGTCGTCCGACTCGGTCATGCCGCCCGGGCCGGAATAGCGCAGGAAGTAATGGCGCGCCGCCTCCTTGACCGCTTCGGGCGCGTCCTTGTCCACCAGGTACATGCGCCACATTTCCATTTCGGTCGGGCTGATGGGATGGAACACCGCCAGGGTGCGCGGCTGGCGCCCGTGGAAGGACATGTTCGGAAAAATGGTACCCACGCTGGTCTGCACGCGCATGGCCGAACCCAGCGTGCGTTCGCGCCGTTCATGCACTTCGCGGTAATAGGCCTCCACTTCCGGGTAGCGCGCATATTGCGGCGCGTAAGGCCCTTCCTCGTAGAACGGCAGCCGGCCCAACAGCCCGTGCCCCAGCTCCGGAAAACAGATGGCCGACCGGGTGGCGGAGGGATCGCGCCGCCCCCTGCCGCCGCCCGGCCCGATGCCGACGATGTCCACGGAGCGGTGGCTGATGTCGTGGTAAAGATCGCCGATGAAATTCTCCGGCGCGAATTTCCAGTTGCACTTGACCCGCCACTTCTGCACGCCGCCGATGACCTCGGAGCCGCCCGGGCTGCCGTCGCGATGGTCCAGCGCCGCGTCCAGGTACAGGCGCATATTGCCCAGATAATCCAGGAACGGCGGCGCGTCCGGGTCCCAGGTGGCCCACACGGCGCCCTTGTAGTTGACCACCTGCGCCACCGTCTTCAGGCCCCACTGCTTCTTGTCCAGCTCGCCCTTGTAATGCGTGGCGTGGCCCGGCACGCCGACCAGCTCGCCCGGCCGCTCCACCAGCTTTCCGTCGGTGGAAAAGCTCCATCCATGATACGGACAGGTGAAGGTCCGGTTGTTGCCGTGGTCGTAGCGGCACAGCTTCATGCCGCGGTGCGCACAGCTATTGAGCATGACCTGGATCTGCCCCTGCCGGTCGCGCGTCAGGATCACGGATTCCGTGCCCATCCTCGATACGAAATAGTCGTCCGGCTTGGGCACCAGGCTTTCATGCCCCACGAACAGCCAGGCCCGGGAGAACACCTGCCGCAGCTCCTGCTGGAAGATCTCGTCGTCGACGAAGATGGAGCGGCTGATCAGCCCTTCATCCGCGCGCACCAGTTCGTCTATCGCTTTATGCCCCATCGCCACTTCCCCTTGAAGATTGCCCGCAATCGGAGGGGCTACGGCTTTTCCGCCGTGGCCGCCGCCGTGCGCAGTCGTGCTTCCGTGTTGTCGACGTGCGTGCGCGCCTGCTGCCGCGCAAGCTCCACGTCGCCTTTCTCTATGGCGGCGAACAAGGCCTCGTGCTCCTTTTGCGCCTGGGCGCCGCGGCCGGCGATCTTGGCCGACCGCGAGCGCGAGACGCGCAGGTTTTTCTTGAGCAGCACCGCCAGGAAATCGAAGAAATTCAGATAGTGTTCGTTGCGGGTCGCGCGCGCCACGCAGCGGTGAAATTCCATGTCGGCGTCCACGCCGACCGCCACGTCGCCCGTGGCGATCGCGTCGGCCATCTTGCGCAAGGCCCGGCGCATGGCGGCCAGGTCTTCCTCGCTGCGCCGCTGCGCCGCGAGCTGCGCGGCCTCGATCTCGAATCCGCGGCGCAGTTCGACGATGCGCAGCACCTGGTCGGCGTCGCCGATGTCCGCCGCCTGCATCCTCAGGACCGACGGCCGCGCCGTCTGCATGACGGTCAACCCGCGGCCCTGCTTGCTTTGCACGATGCCGTCGCCCTTGAGGCGCGAGACCGCTTCACGCAGCACGGTGCGCGAGACGCCCATGCGGGTGGCGATGATCTGTTCCGGCGGCAGCACTTCGCCGATCTGGTAGTCTCCGCTGGTAATCTCTTCCAGCAGCATTTCGGTGACGCGGTCGGTCAGGTTGGGTTCCGACGGAACGGGCGCGACCGAGTCTTTTTTCAACAGTGATCGAGAAGCTGAAGTAGGCATAAGGAAGTTTCTGTCCGAAAACGTTCATCATTGCCAGCCCGCGTTGCCTCGGCTGTGTGCGCCGGACGCGAGGCGTCGGCGTTGAAAATATGATAATCGTATAAAAATCCGCACGCATACTAGGGAAAGCGCGGATGCCGCGAGGCAGGCCGCGCGCCACGGAGACCCGCATGGTTGGTGCACGCACCTACTTCCAGAACCGCCTTCCCCCCGGCGAGCTCGCGCGCATCCTCGACGCGCGCGAACGGTTCTTCCTCGAGAACGTAAGCGACATGGACGAAACCGTGGAGGCGATCCAGGCGCATTGCCAGGAGCATGGCCTGACCAGCCGCGTAAGCAGGCAGCCTTATGTCCCCGCCCTATCCGCCAGGGATCTGCTTCTACTGGCTCCCACCTGGCTCAACGTCATGGCAGCCACGCTATGGAGCGCGAGCATCCTGGGCGCGCCGCAAGCCGACCTGACCGTCATCCTGCGCAGCAACAGCCTGCTGGAAATCTGCTATCGCCAGCCCCCGGCGGGCGCTTGACGCGGCGCATCTCCCGGGCGGCCCCGCCCCGGTAAAATATCCCATATATGGGGATGACCAACATGAGAGACAGCGCTGCCTACATGGGTGAACTGACCGTCGACGACGCGCTCCGCCTGGCGCAGGCCTGGGCGGCCGCGCATCATGCGGATGAGAATCGAAGCCGGAAATTCGCGCTCCAGTGGCACCGGGACACGCTCCCTGCCGACAGGCGCGGCGACGCCCTGCTCCGGGACCTCGAATTCTTTTTCCAGGCGGCGTCCAAGGACGCCGCCTACTGGCAAGCCGTCGGCGACTTCACCGAGGAAGCCACCGGCGTGTGGGGACTGCAGGCGCTCAAGGCCCTGGCCGGCCTGAATCTCGTCGGCCTGCTGGCGGCGGCCGTTCTTTTCGCGGCGCGCGGCGGTTCGGCCTACACCGCCGGCGCGATCGGCGCCTGCGGCCTGTTCCTGGCCGGCGTGCTGCTGGCCTATCCCGCGCTCAGGCTCACCCGGATTTCCCGCGCCCGTGCCAACGCCGCCGCGTCCCACAGCCGCAAAGCCGGCAGCGCCTCCACGTGGGAACAGTTGCGGTCCGCCAACAACGTCAATCCCAACGTGGGCCGCAAGGAGCGAAAGCTGGCCTTCCGGCTGGCCGCGGCCATGGCCGCAACCGCCACGCTGGGCTGCGCCGTGCTCGTCACGACGGTGTGGCTCTAGCGGCCCAGGCGCGCCCAACCCGGCAATACATGCTACTTTTCAGCAAGATTGACTCAGTGCGAGGCGTCAGCCGTCTCTAGTGTCACCATGAAATACTCACGCATTCCCTGTGCCGCGCTGCTGGCCGCCGGCGCCCTGCTGGCAAATCCTGCGGCGGCGGGAGAAGTTCGCATCGCCGTCGCCACCAGCCTCGCCGAACCGATACGCATCATCGCCGCCAACTTCGAAAAAGACACCGGCAACAAGGTCCACTACACCGTCGGCGCCACCAGCGGCCTGGTCAGGCAAATAGCCAAGGGCGCGGATTTCGATGTCTTGCTGCCGAACAACAATGCGGCATTCAGCGAGCTCGAAGCCTCGAGACGGGTCGTACCCGGCACGCGCTATACCTATGCCACCAACGTCCTGGTGCTGTGGTCGCCGCTGGAAGGGTACGTGGACGTCCACGGACACGTGCTGACGCGCAATCAATTCCAGCACCTGTCGGTCGCCAGCCCCAGCCTGGTCTATGGCCGGCCGGCGGCGCAGGTGCTGGACAAACTCGGCATCGCCAAGGCCGTCGAGAAAAAACTGGTCGAACGCCACGACATCGCGCAATCGGAGCAGTTCGTGGCGGCGGGCGGAGCCGATCTGGGGATCGTGAACCTATCCCAGGTGTACGCGGACGGCAAGCTGGCCCGTGGGTCCGCGTGGCTCATTCCGGAATCGCTCTACGACCCCATAGAAAAACAGGCCATGCTGCTGGACCCCGGCCGCGACAATCCCGCCGCGCGTTCATTCCTGTTCTATCTCAAGGGATCCAAGGCCGGGTCCGTCCTGCTCACCCACGGCTACAAATACCAGATGGTCTCGGGTTCGTTCTAGGCTTTGCGAATACGATGACGAACAGGACCGACAAGGTCACGACGATGGTCGGCGCCGGCGCGCTGTCCAGGAAGAAACTCAGGTAGACGCTGCCTGCGCACGCAGCCACGGACACCGCCACCGCAACCAGCAGCATCGCGCCGAAACTGCGCGTCAGCAGGAAAGCGATGGCGCCAGGCGCGATGAGCAGCGCGATGACCAGGATGATGCCCACCGCCTTGAGCGCGCCCACGATCGTGAGCGACAGCAGGATCAGCAATCCGTAGTGCAGCAGGTTCACCGGCAGGCCCATGGTGCGCGCCTGCACAGGATCGAAGGTATGCAGCAGAAGATCGCGCCACTTCAGGCCGACCACGCCGGCCACCAGCAGCGCGATGGCGCCGCTTTCCGCCAGGTCGCGCATGCCCGTCCCCAGCATGTCGCCGAACAGAATATGGTCCAGGTGCACGTCCGCCGCGACGCCGGCGTGGAGCACGACGCCCAGCCCGAACATGCCCGAAAACACCACCCCCATGACCGTGTCCTGCTTGAGCCGGCTGTTCGCCTGTATGTAGCCGGTGCCCAGCGCGCACACCATGGCGGCGGCGACGGCGCCCAGTTCCAGCGGCACTCCCGCGATGTAGGCCAGCACCACGCCGGGCAGAACCGCATGCGACACGGCATCGCCCATCAGGGCCCATCCACCAAGCACCAGCAGGCAGGACAGCAGCGCGGTAGGCACGGCCACCAGCACGGATATCAGCAGGGCCTGCCGCATGAAATCGAACTGCAGCGGCGTCCACAAGATATCGAGCATGCTCATGGCGCGGCCTCCTCCCCGGATGCGGCGCGCCTGCGCGCCGCCAGCAGGCCGTGCTTCGGCGCCAAGGCGAAGGCGGCCAGGAAGCACAGCGTCTGCAATACCACGATGATGCCGCCGGTCGCGCCGTCCAGGAAATAACTGGCGTACGCGCCGATGAAGCTGCTCGACGCGCCGATCGCCACGCTGATGGCCAGCAGGCGCGGAAACCGGTCCGTCAGCAGATAGGCCGTGGCGCCAGGCGTGACGACCATGGCCACCACCAGGAAGGCGCCCACGGTTTGCATGGCCGCCACCGTGCATGCGGACAGCAGCACGAAGAAGAGGCCTTTGACGAGCATGGGATCGATGCCCACCGAGCGGGCATGGTTCTCATCGAAGAACGCCACCATCAGCGCCTTCCATTTCAACAGCAGGACAAGCATCGACATCCCGCCGATGACCGCGAGCTGCAGCGTGTCTTCGGGGGTAATGGCCAGGATGTTGCCCATGACGATGGTCCGGATGTTGACCGAAACGGGCGACAGCGAGGCCATGAACAGGCCCACGCCGAAGAACGCCGCGAAGACCAGCCCGATGATGACATCCTCCTTCAGCCGTGTGCGCTGGTTGAGGAACAGCATCGATCCCGCCGCCAGCAGGCCCGACAGGAAGGCGCCCGCCGAAAACGACAGGCCCAGCATATAGGCCCCCGCCACCCCGGGCACGATGGCATGGGACAGCGCATCGCCTATCAGCGACCAGCCCTTGAGCACCAGGTAGGCCGAAAGAAACGCGCAGACGGCGCCCACCAGGGCCGACACCCACATGGCATTGACCATGTAGCCGTAGCCGAACGGCTCCATCAGCAGGCCGATCATGATCCGCCACCGGGCTCGTCCGGCCGTTCGCGCGCCGTGGCGGTGTCGCCGTAGAACACCAGCGGCCGCTCATCGTCGGAAAAAATGCCGACGCTCTGCTCGCGCCGTCCGTCGCTCTCGCTGAGCACGAAATGGCGCAGGACGCCGCCGAAGGCCGCCTGCAGGTTGGCCCGCGTGAACACCTGTCCGGTCGGCCCATAGGCCAGCACGGTGCGGTTGAGCAGGACCGCGCGGTCGCAGAACTCGGGCACGCTGCCCAGATTGTGGGTGGACACCAGCATGACGCGGCCCTCGCTGCGCAATTGGCCCAGCAGCTCGATGATGGCGTCTTCGGTCGTCACGTCGACCCCGGTAAACGGCTCGTCGAGCAGAATGACCCGGGCGTCCTGCGCCAGCGCCCGCGCCAGGAACACCCGCTTCCTCTGCCCGCCGGAAAGCTCGCCGATCTGCCGATGGCGCAACGCTTCCATGCCCACGCGGCGCAACGCCGTATCGACCGCCCGGCGGTCCTCCAGCCGGGGCCTGCGCAGCCATCCCATGTGGCCATAGCGGCCCATCATGACCACGTCCTCGACCAGCACCGGAAAATTCCAGTCGACATCCTCGCTCTGCGGCACATAGGCAATCAGCCTGCGGCGCAAGGCTTGCCTCGCGGGCAGGCCCAGCACGGTGACGTGCCCGCGGGCCAGGCGCACGAAACCCATGACGGCCTTGAACAGCGTGGATTTGCCGCTGCCGTTCACGCCCACCAATGCAGTGATGGTTCCGACGGGGATTTCGAATCGCGCATCGCGCAGCGCCGTGTGGCCGTTGCGGTAAGTGACGGTAGCGCCGCACACCTGTATTCCGGACCCCGCGCAGTCCTCCTGCGGCAAGCTCAAGGTTCCAGCCCCTGCGCTATCGTTTCGGTCGTCACGCGCAGCAGGTCCAGATAAGTCGGCACGGGACCGCCGGGTTCGCTCAGCGAGTCGACGTACAGCACGCCGCCGTAGCGGGCGCCCGTTGCACGCGCCACCTGCCGGGCCGGATCTGCCGACACCGTGCTTTCGCTGAACACCGCGGGAACATGGTTCGCCTTGACCGTGTCGATGACGCGGCGTATCTGCTGCGGGGTTCCCTGCTGATCGGCATTGATGGGCCACAGGTAGATCTCGTTCAGGCCGAAATCGCGCGCCAGGTAGCTGAAGGCGCCTTCGCTGGTCGCCAGCCAGCGCCGCTCCGGCGCAATGGCCTGCAGGCGGACTCGTATGGGTTCGATCGCTTCGCGGATGCGCGCCTTGTAGGCTTGCGCGTTCGCCCGATAGGCATCGGCGTGGGCCGGATCGTGCCTGGCCAGCGCATCGCGGATATTGTCCACGTAGATCAGCGCGTTGTCCGGCGACATCCACGCATGCGGATTGGGCTTGCCCCGGTAAGGACCGGCCTCGATGCCCATCGGCACGATTCCCTCGGTCACGACAACGCTGGGAACGTTGTTCAAGCGCTGAAAGAACCGTTCGAACCACAGCTCCAGATTCAAGCCGTTCCAGAGCACCAACTGCGCTCCCTGCGCCTGCGCCAGGTCGCCAGGCGTGGGCTGGTATTCATGGATTTCCGCACCCGGGCGAGTGATCGAAACCACCTCGGCGGCATCCCCCGCCACATTGCGGGCCATGTCGGCGATGACGGTGAAGGTCGTGACGACCTTGAATTTCTCGGCCGCCTGCGCGGACAGGCATGCCAGGGAAAGCGCAGCGGCAAGAACGCCGCCGAAGGCGCGCGCGACACGGCGGCGCGCGTTGTGGGACAGCAAGCGGGACAACAAATGCATGGCAGGACTCCGGAAGCCGATGGCAGCAAACCCGCCCATCCGGATAACGGGATGGACGGCGGCATGCCTTGCCCCGCCAACGGCTAGGGGACATGGCTCAAGGCCGCAGATCCGCAATATTGATAATGATTCTCATTTTTGTCAATAAAGCACTGCAGGAGCCACGCCGGCACGGCGCCAACGGCCAAGCCGGCAATCACGCAATCACAGAGCCCGGGGAGCGTCCACGCCAAGAATGAATGCGTATACAGCCAGGCAGGCGGCGATCAGGCACATCAGCCAGCGGACCAAACGCCCCAGTCCCGCGCGATTGCCTACGATGGCAACCACCACGCTCGAGGCTATCGCAGCGGCGCCCACACCCAGCGCCAGGAACGGCAGCATCATCATCACGCCCATGCCCGCATAGGCGCCGGCCGGGCGCGGGAAGGACAGCGCAGCGACCAGCAGGTAGACCCCCAAGGCCATACCCAATGCAGCGCCGGCAGTGACAGCCAGGCCGCGCAGAAGGGAAGCATCGCGCATCGTTCTTGTCCTTGTCCTTGCCTTTGCCTTTGCCTTTGCCCTCATGAAGCCAAACGCCAAATGAAAAGGCCGTTAGTGATTTAATCACTAACGGCCTTGGAACTGCTGGTCGGGACGGCGGGATTCGAACTCGCGACCCCTTGCACCCCATGCAAGTGCGCTACCAGGCTGCGCTACGCCCCGAAAGAAAAAGAGTATAGCAGAACAAAAAAATGTTTGCACGCATTCGTGCAAAAAAAGTGCTGAATACTCAAAAAAATTTGCGCCTCGCGTTCGCCACACGCATCAACCGCCTGCGTGAAGCTCGCGCGCGAGGCGCAAGATACCGCTGCTGGCAACGCGCCGCACCCGAAGGCGCATGCGTGTTGCCGGTACTGCATTCAATCAATGAGTCAAAGTGGCGCGACGCGCCGCTTCAAGCGACGCTCAGACCGCGGACGAGGTGCTCGCATTGCTTGCGCCGGCCGCGTTGGCCGCGGTGCCCAAGGCTTCGGCCAGCATCGTCGAGACGTTGCCCAGCTCGGTGCGCAGGGCTTGCATCTCGGCGCCGGACAAGCGCACGGCCGCGTCTTGATCGTGCGGCACGTCGCGCGCGTCGCCCAAGCGATTGCGCGCGCCGCTGATCGTGAAGCCTTGCTCGTACAGCAGGGAACGGATGCGACGAATCAGCAGCACTTCATGATGCTGGTAGTAGCGGCGGTTGCCGCGCCGCTTCACCGGCTTGAGCTGCGTGAATTCCTGTTCCCAATACCGCAAGACATGGGGCTTGACGCCACACAGGTCGCTGACTTCACCGATGGTGAAGTAACGCTTGGCGGGAATGGGCGGTAAGGTAACGGTGGATTCTGTACGTGTCATAAGAGAATTTTATGCCGCGATACGTCTGGGGCCGATAACAATTACCGACAAAGCGTATCACTCCGCGGCGTCGTCGGATGCAGCAGGCGCGGCCTGCTCCACCACGCTCTTGAGTTTCTGACTCGCATGGAAGGTAACCACGCGGCGTGCGGCGATGGGAATGGTCTCGCCGGTCTTGGGATTGCGGCCGGGGCGCGGCGGCTTGTCGCGCACCTGGAAATTGCCGAAGCCCGAGAGCTTCACGGAGTCTCCGCGCGCCAGGGCGTCGCGGATCTCCTCGAAGAAAGTATCGACGATGTCCTTGGCTTCGCGTTTGTTCAGGCCGACCCGCTCAAAGAGCAGTTCGGCCAGTTCGGCCTTGGTCAGGGTGCGTGGCTCGGCAAGCATACTGTTCCCCATGGTTCAAGCGCGCTGGCGCGCACCATGCGCGGCCACCAAGGCATCCTTGATGCGCGCCAGGCAATCGGCCACCCTGGCTTCGTCCAGCGTGACCTCAGTGTCCTGTAGCCAGAACCGGAAAGCAAGGCTTTTCTCGGTCGCGGGCTCGCCGTGCTGGGGCTTCTCGCGCCACACGTCGAACAGCTGCGCATCCTGCACCACCGCCAGCTGCGGGTCCGCCTTGACGGCCGCGGCGACGGTGTCGAGCATGGACTGCGCGGACACGCCCTCGTCGACCCACAACGCCAAATCGCGCACCACCACGGGCTGGCGCGACAGTTCGCGCACCTGCGGCAATTCGCCTTCGGACAGGGCCGTGACGTCCAGTTCGAACACGACGGGCGCATGCGCCAGGTCGGCCTGCTGCGCCCAGCGCGGATGCAGTTCGCCGATCCAGCCGACCTGCCGGCCGTCGAGTTCGACGCGGGCGCTGCGGCCCGGATGCAGCGCGGGATGGGCGGCGGCCGCGAAGCGCAGGCGGCTGCCGCGCGCGCCGAACAGCGCCTCGACATCCATCTTCACGTCGTAGAAGTCCACGTGGCGCGTCGCAACGCCCCACTGCTCTTCAACCGCGGGGCCCCAGGCCGCGCCGGCCAGCTTCAGGGGCTGGCGCACGCCGGCCACTTCCAGCGGACCGTCCTGGGCGGACGCATCGCGCATGAACACGCGGCCCAGTTCGAACACGCGCACGCGCGACTGCTTGCGGTTGGCATTGTGGCGGATGTTGGCCACCAGGCCGCCGATCAGGCTGGAGCGCATGACCGACAGATGGCTGGCGATGGGATTGACCAGGCGCACCGGCGTCTCGTTGCCGGCGTAGTCGCGTTCCCAGTCGGCTTCGACGAAGCTGTAGTTCACGACTTCCTGGTAGTCCTGCGCGGCCGTCAGGCGGCGCAGGAAGTGCGCGCCGCGGCGGATCTCGGGCTGCGAGTACATCTTGGCGCGCGCCATCGGCGGCACCGCGGGAATGTTCTCGAAGCCGTAGATGCGGGCCACTTCTTCGATCAGGTCTTCTTCCAGTTCCAGGTCGAAGCGGTACGACGGCGGCGTCACGATGAATTCGTCGCCTTCGATCGCGTATTCCAGGCCCAGGCTGCCGAAGATCTTGGCGACCTCGGCCTGCGTGACCGGCACGCCCAGCACGCGATGGCAGCGCGCCAGGCGCATGCGCACGGGTTCGCGCTTGGGCAGGTTGACGATCTGGTCGTCCAGCGGACCGACTTGGCCGCCGCAGATGTCCACGATCAGGCGCGTGATGAATTCGATGTGCTGTGGAATGGTGGCGAAGTCCACGCCGCGCTCGCCGCGGTGGCTGGCCTCGGAGCTGAACTTGTAGCGGCGCGCGCGCCCGGCCAGCGATTCGGGCCACCAGAACGCGGCTTCCAGATAGATGTTCTGCGTGTCGAGCGTGACCGAGGTAGCCTCGCCGCCCATGATGCCGGCCAGGCTTTCGACCTGGTCGCCGGCCGCCACCACGCCGACCCGCGGGTCCAGCGTCACGGTCTGGCCGTTCAGCAGTTCGAGCGTCTCGCCCTCGCGCGCCCAGCGCACGCACAGATCGCCCTGGATCTTATCCAGGTCGAACACGTGCGACGGACGGCCCAGTTCGAGCATGACGTAGTTGGAGATGTCCACCAGGGCCGACAGCGAGCGCTGGCCGGCGCGCTCCAGGCGCGTCTTCATCCAGTCGGGCGTCGCTGCGCGGGCGTTGACGCCGCGGATCACGCGGCCGCCGAAACGGCCGCACAGGTCAGGCGCCTCGACCTTGACGGGCAGGCGTTCGTCCAGCGTCACGGGGACGGCGGCGGCGGTGGGCACCGACAGCGGCGCGCCGGTCAGGGCCGCGACTTCGCGCGCCACGCCCAGGATCGACAGGCAGTCGGCGCGGTTGGGCGTCATCTTCAAGGTGAAGAGCGTGTCGTCCAGGTCCAGCGCTTCGCGGATCGATTGGCCCGGCGTCATCTCGGCGGGCAGTTCCAGCAGGCCCGCGTGATCCTGCGACAGGCCCAGTTCGCGGGCCGAGCACAACATGCCCGACGATTGCACGCCGCGCATCTTGGCCACGCCGATCTTCATGCCGCCGGGCAGCTCCGCGCCCACGCGGGCCAGCGGCACGGTCAGGCCGGCCGCGGCGTTGGGCGCGCCGCAAACGATCTGCAGGCGTTCGCCCGAGCCGTCGTCCACTTGGCAGACGCGCAGCTTGTCCGCGTCCGGATGCGGAGCGATTTCGACGATGCGAGCCACCACCACGCCCGAAAATGCGGGCGCGGCGGGCACGGTGTCTTCGACTTCCAGGCCGGCCATCGTGAGCCGGTGCGCGAGTTCGTCGGTTGCGATCGGAGGATTGACCAGCGTACGCAGCCAGGATTCGGGAAATTGCATGATCAGCCGTGGGTTATTCGTTGAACTGGCGCAGGAAGCGCAAATCGCCTTCGTAGAACTGGCGCAGATCGTTGACGCCGTAGCGCAACATGGTCAGGCGCTCGAGTCCGGAACCGAAGGCGAAGCCGATGTAGCGCTCGGGATCGAGGCCGAAGTTGCGCACCACTTGCGGATGCACCTGGCCCGAACCGGAAATCTCCAGCCAGCGGCCGCGGTTCGGACCCGAGGTGAACATCATGTCGATTTCGGCGGACGGTTCCGTGAACGGGAAGAACGACGGGCGGAAACGCACGACGAGATCGTCGCTTTCGAAGAAGCAACGCAGGAAATCGGTGTACACGCCCTTCAGGTCGGCGAACGAGATGTCCTCGGCGATCCAAAGCCCTTCCACCTGGTGGAACATGGGCGAGTGCGTGGCGTCGCTGTCGACGCGGTAGGTGCGCCCCGGCGCGATGACCTTGATGGGCGGCTTGTGCATGCGGGCGTAGCGCACCTGCATGGGGCTGGTGTGCGTGCGCAGCAGCAGCGGCAGGCCGTCGGCGTCGTTCATGTCGACGTAGAAGGTGTCCTGCATGGACCGCGCCGGATGATCCAGCGGATTGTTCAGCGCGGTGAAATTGGTCCAGTCGTTTTCCACTTCGGGGCCGTCGGCCACGTCGAAGCCTATGGAACGGAAAATCTCTTCCACTCGTTCCCAGGTCCGGATCACCGGATGGATGCCGCCCGGCGCGCGGCCGCGGCCCGGGAGGGTGACGTCGATGGTTTCGGATGCCAGCCGGGCATCCAGTTCCGCCTGCGCCAGCGCGGCGCGGCGCAAGTTCAGGAGCTCTTCGACCTTCTGCTTGGCCTGATTGATCCGGGCGCCCATCTCGCGCTTCTGCTCGGGATCCAGCTTGCCCAGGCCTTTCAGCAGCACCGTCAGCGCGCCATCCTTGCCCAGGAAACGAGCTTTTGCGTTTTCCAGCGCGGCGGCGTCGGAGGCCGCGGCGAAGCGTTCTTGCGCCTGGGATACCAGGTCGTCAACCGATAGAGTCATGAAATCCAGCCTTCAAAACGCAAACGGGGCCATTACAGCCCCGTTTGCAGCGATGCGCGATGAGTTAAAGCGCGCGATCAGGCAGCCAAGGCA
>Ga0222427_100212_pt1 | contig 139623 bp, 132 predicted proteins | sample 2B20Ametagenome_FD_182890 | JGI IMG/M metagenome (GOLD analysis project Ga0222427, IMG submission 182890) | Enriched microbial communities from leaf-cutter ant dump, University of Wisconsin, Madison, United States - 2B20A (version 2) | ecosystem: Environmental > Terrestrial > Nest > Insects... | reverse complement strand
ACTTCGACAACGTGCCGGTCAAGCCGCAGCGCGTGTACCAGGAAATGAACGAGGTGTTCGGCAAGGACACCACCTACGTCAGCACCATCGGTCTGTCGCAGATCGCCGGCGCGCAGTTCCTCCACGTGTACCAGCCGCGTCACTGGATCAACTGCGGCCAGGCCGGCCCGCTGGGCTGGACCATTCCGGCGGCGCTGGGCGTGGTCAAGGCCGACCCGAGCCGCAAGGTGGTGGCACTGTCCGGCGACTATGACTTCCAGTTCATGATCGAAGAGCTGGCAGTGGGCGCGCAGTTCAACCTGCCGTATGTCCACGTGCTGGTGAACAACGCCTACCTGGGCCTGATCCGCCAGGCGCAGCGTGGTTTCGAGATGGATTACTGCGTGCAACTGGCCTTTGAAAACATCAATGCCAGCGAAGCCGGCAACTACGGCGTCGACCATGTGACCGTGGTCGAGGGACTTGGTTGCAAGGCGATCCGCGTGTTCGAGCCTTTCGAAATCGCCCCCGCCTTGCGCGAAGCGCAGAAGATGGCGGAGATGTACCGGGTTCCGGTGGTGGTCGAAGTAATTCTCGAACGGGTCACCAACATCGCCATGGGCACCGAGATCAACGCGGTCAACGAGTTCGAAGAACTGGCGACCAGCGCCCACGACGCCCCGACTTCCATTCTGCCGATCCAGTGATCGCAAGGAGCAACCTATGCCTCGTTTCGCTGCCAACCTGTCCATGCTGTTCACCGAGCAGGACTTCCTGTTCCGCTTCAAGGCCGCCGCCGATGCCGGGTTCCAGGGCGTGGAGTACCTGTTCCCCTACGACTACGACCCGGCCACGATCAAGCAGCAACTCACCGAGCATGGCCTGACCCAGGTGCTGTTCAACCTGCCGGCCGGCGACTGGGCCAAGGGTGACCGCGGTATCGCCTGCGATCCGGCCCGGGTCGAGGAATTCCGTACCGGCGTCGACCTGGCCATCGCCTATGCCAAGGTGCTCGGCAACACCCAGGTCAACGCCCTGGCCGGTATCCGCCCGCAAGGCCCGGACTGCGCCACCGTGCGCAAGACCTTCGTGGAAAACCTGCGCTACGCCGCCGACAAGCTGAAAGCCGCCGGGATCAAGCTGGTCATGGAAATGATCAACACCCGCGACATCCCCGGCTTCTACCTGAACACCACCCAACAGGCCCTGGAAATCCAGGCCGAGGTGGGCAGCGACAACCTGTTCCTGCAATACGACATCTACCACATGCAAATCATGGAAGGTGACCTGGCGCGGACCGTGGAAGCCAACCTGGCGAAGATCAACCACATCCAGCTGGCCGACAACCCGGGCCGTCACGAACCGGGCACCGGCGAGATCAACTACCGCTTCCTGTTCGAACACCTGGACCGCATCGGCTACCAGGGCTGGGTGGGTGCGGAGTACAAGCCCAAGACCACCACCGAGGAAGGTCTGGGCTGGTTGAAGACCCATAACGCGATCTAAGACACACCGCTGCGCCCTGTGGGAGCTGGCTTGCCAGCGATGAGGCCCGACTGGACACCTTCAGTGCAACTGATGGCCCTATCGCTGGCAAGCCAGCTCCCACAAGGTCCGCGTGGCCCCCTAATTCAAAGAGGCAAATTCTCATGGCTAAAATCGGTTTCATCGGCACCGGCATCATGGGCAAACCCATGGCCCAAAACCTGCAAAAGGCAGGTCACAGCATCTTCGTTTCCACCCACCACGACGCCGCCCCGGCCGACCTGGTCGCCGTGGCCCTGGCCAACCCGAAGGAAGTGGCCCAGGAAGCCGAGTTCATCATCGTCATGGTTCCCGACACCCCGCAGGTCGAGTCCGTGCTGTTCGGTGAAAACGGCGTCGCCCAGGGCGTCGGCCCGAACAAGGTGGTGATCGACATGAGCTCGATCTCCCCGACCGCCACCAAGGCCTTCGCCGAGAAGATCAAGGCCACCGGCGCTGCCTACCTCGACGCCCCGGTGTCCGGCGGCGAAGTCGGCGCCAAGGCCGCGACCCTGAGCATCATGGTCGGCGGCTGCCCGAAAGCCTTCGAGCGCACCCTGCCGCTGTTCCAGGCCATGGGCAAGAACATCACCCGCGTCGGCGGCAACGGTGACGGCCAGACCGCCAAGGTCGCCAACCAGATCATTGTCGCCCTGAACATCCAGGCCGTCGCCGAAGCCCTGCTGTTCGCCGCCAAGAACGGCGCCGACCCGGCCAAGGTCCGCGAGGCACTGATGGGCGGCTTCGCTTCGTCGAAGATCCTCGAAGTCCACGGCGAGCGCATGATCAAGGGCACCTTCGATCCAGGCTTCCGCATCAGCCTGCACCAGAAGGACCTGAACCTGGCCCTGCAAGGCGCCAAGGAACTGAACATCAACCTGCCCAACACCTCCAACGCCCAGCAAGTGTTCAGCACCTGCGCGGCCATCGGCGGTTCGAACTGGGACCACTCGGCGCTGATCAAGGGCCTGGAGCACATGGCCAACTTCTCGATCCGCGACGATAAATAAGCACCGCCTGTCCGCCGCGGAGTGAAGGGGCCGCGCATCGTCTCCTTCTTCCCGCGGCTGGCAGTTGCTACAGCGCAACACCGCCCCTGGTTCAGCCTGCACGGAGGCCGTCCCGGGGGCGTTTTTTTTTCCGCAGAACAATAAGATCTGGAGGCCTGATATGTCGGTCGATCCACAACAATTTCTCCGCGACCTGTTCGCCACGGCCATCGACGCCGCGCATCCGCGTCAGGTCCTTGAAGCCCATCTGCCTGCCGACCGCAGCGGCCGGGTGATCGTCATCGGCGCTGGCAAGGCCGCCGCGGCCATGGCCGAAGTGGTCGAGCGCGCCTGGCAGGGCGAAGTCCGCGGCCTGGTGGTGACCCGCTACGGCCATGGCGCCAGCTGCTCGAAGATCGAAGTGGTCGAAGCCGCCCACCCCGTGCCCGACGCCGCCGGCCTGGCCGTGGCCAAGCGCGTGCTGGAGATGGTCAGCGACCTGAGCGCCGACGACCGGGTGATCTTCCTCCTCTCCGGCGGCGGTTCCGCCCTGCTGGCCCTGCCCGCCGAAGGCCTGACCCTGGCCGACAAGCAGCAGATCAACAAGGCCCTGCTCAAGTCCGGCGCCACCATCGGCGAGATGAACTGCGTGCGCAAGCACCTCTCGGCGATCAAGGGCGGCCGCCTGGCCAAGGCCTGCTGGCCAGCCACCGTGTACACCTATGCGATTTCCGATGTGCCGGGCGACCTCGCCACGGTCATCGCCTCCGGCCCCACCGTGGCCGACCCGAGTACCTCGGCCGAAGCCCTGGCGATCCTCAAGCGCTACAACATCGAAGCGCCGAAAGCAGTGATCGACTGGCTCAACAACCCCGCCTCGGAAACCGTCAAGGCCGACGACCCGGCCCTGGCCCGCAGCCACTTCCAGTTGATCGCCCGGCCGCAGCAATCGCTGGAAGCCGCTGCGGTGAAAGCCCGCCAGGCCGGCTTCAGCCCACTGATCCTCGGCGACCTGGAAGGCGAATCGCGCGAAGTGGCCAAGGTCCACGCCGGCATCGCCCGCCAGGTGGTTCTGCACGGCCAGCCACTGGCGGCGCCCTGCGTGATCCTCTCCGGCGGCGAGACCACCGTGACCGTGCGCGGCAATGGCCGTGGCGGACGCAATGCCGAGTTCCTCCTCAGCCTGACCGAAAGCCTCAAGGGACTGCCCGGCGTCTACGCCATCGCCGGTGATACCGACGGCATCGACGGTTCGGAAGACAACGCCGGCGCCATCATGACCCCGGACAGCTACGCCCGCGCCGCAGCCCTGGGCCTGTCGGCCACCGACGAGCTGGACAACAACAACGGCTATGGCTACTTCGCCGCGCTCGACGCGCTGATCGTCACCGAGCCGACCCGTACCAACGTCAACGATTTCCGCGCCATCCTCATTCTTGAGACTGCCCAACCATGACGCCTGATAAGAAAGTCAAAATCCTCGCCACCCTCGGCCCTGCGATCAAGGGCATCGACGACGTGCGCGCACTGGTGGAAGCCGGGGTCAACATCTTCCGCCTCAACTTCAGCCACGGCGAGCATGCCGACCACGCCATGCGCTACCAGTGGATCCGCGAAGTGGAAAGCCAGCTGAACTACCCGCTGGGCATCCTCATGGACCTGCAAGGTCCGAAGCTGCGGGTCGGTCGCCTGGCCGAAGGCAAGGCCATGCTCAAGCGCGGCCAGGCCCTGCGCCTGGACCTCGACCCGACCCCGGGCAACGAGCAACGGGTCAACCTGCCCCACCCGGAAATCATCGCTGCGCTGGAGCCGGGCATGGACCTGCTGGTGGATGACGGCCGCCTGCGCCTGCGGGTGACCGCCAAGCACGCCGACGCCATCGACACCGAGGTGCTCAACGGCGGCGAACTGTCCGACCGCAAGGGCGTCAACGTCCCGCAAGCGGTGCTCGACCTCAGCCCGCTGACCGCCAAGGACCGCCGCGACCTGACCTTCGGCCTGGAACTGGGCGTGGACTGGGTGGCGCTGTCGTTCGTCCAGCGTCCCGAGGACATCGCCGAGGCCCGCGAGCTGATCGGTGATCGCGCCTTCCTCATGGCCAAGATCGAGAAGCCTTCGGCCGTCACCCAACTGCGTGAAATCGCCGAACTGAGCGACGCGATCATGGTTGCCCGCGGTGACCTCGGCGTGGAAGTGCCGGCCGAGGCCGTGCCGCAGATCCAGAAGAACATCATCGCCACCTGCCGCCAGCTTGGTCGCCCGGTTGTAGTGGCCACGCAGATGCTCGAATCGATGCGCTTCTCCCCGGCCCCGACCCGTGCCGAAGTGACCGACGTCGCCAACGCCGTGGCCGAAGGCGCCGACGCGGTGATGCTGTCGGCGGAAACCGCCTCCGGCGACTACCCGCTGGAAGCCGTGCAGATGATGAGCAAGATCATCCGCCAGGTCGAAGCCGGCCCGGACTACCAGACCCAGCTCGACGTTGGCCGGCCGAAGGCCGAGGCCACGGTGTCCGACGCCATCAGCTGCGCGATCCGCCGGATCAGCGGCATCCTGCCGGTGGCAGTGCTGGTCAACTACAGCGAATCGGGCAACTCGACCCTGCGCGCTTCCCGCGAGCGGCCCCGGGCACCGATCCTCAACCTGACCCCGAACCTGAGCACCGCACGGCGCCTGAGCGTGGTCTGGGGCGTGCACTCGGTGGTCAACGACCGCCTGCGCCAGGTCGACGAAGTCTGCTCCACCGCGTTGGAAATCGCCCAGGCCCAGGGCATGGCCAACCGCGGCGACACGCTGCTGATTACCGCCGGTGTGCCTTTTGGCCAACCGGGATCGACTAACTCGCTGCGTATCGAAACCCTGCTTTAACGTCTTCGCGGGGCAGGCTGGCGGTCATCGATTCATCCGCGTGAATCCGTGGTCGACTGCCTGCTTCGCGATCCAGGGCACCCAAAAAAGCAACACCCCTAAACCGTGGGACAAGACCCGCCCAAAGAGGCGACCCACTTCACTCAGACCTACTACTGCCATGTACACCAAAAATTTCGTAAACCCCTGCCCCGACTGGGCGACCGCGCTGCTCAACGGTTTCAGTCAGGTGCTGCTGCAGCGCAACCCGCTGTGCGGCCTGTGCTGCCTGCTGGCCATCCTCCTCACCGCTCCGCAACTGATCGGCGGCGCGCTGCTCGGCGCCCTCGCCGGCCTGCTCACGGCCCAGCGCCGCGGCTACAACCGCGCCGACCGCCAGGCCGGGCTGTACAGCTACAACGGCGTGCTGATCGGCGTGCTGTTCAGCTACCTGCTGCCCTGGTCGCCGATCCTCCTGCCGCTGATCATCGCCGCCGCCGGGCTGAGCAGCATGCTGGTCCATCAATGGCTCAAGCGTGGCGGCTCGGTGCTGTTGCCGGCCTACACCTTGCCTTTCGTCCTGGCCGGCTGGGCGCTGTTGCTGATTACCGAACCGGCAGCCCAGGCCAATGGCCCGGTGCAGGCCAGTCCGCTGGATGCATTGGCCCGCGGCCTGGGCCAGATCTTCCTGCTGGACCAGCCGCTGGCCGGGCTGCTGATTGCCCTGGGGCTGTTGCTGGCCGACCGCTATGCGGCGGCCTGGGCGTTCGTCGGTGCGGCGATCGGCGGCAGCGTGGCGCTGCTGGGCGGGGAAGCCACCGCGGCCTACATGGGCCTCTACGGTTTCAACGCCGCCCTCGCCGCCCTCGCCTTCAGCGGCACCCGGGCGCAGCCGTGGAAGCCGCTACTGGCGATCGTCCTGGCGATCGTGGTGCAGCCGTTGTTCAACCTGCTGCCGATTCCGGGGCTGACGGCGCCGTTTATCGTCGCCTGCTGGATGGTGCGGTTGGGGGATGTGAAAGGCACCGGGGTTCAGGGTCGCTTCATCTAACCTCATCGCCGGCAAGCCGGCTCCCACAGGGATCGGCATGCACCGAACCTGTGGGAGCTGGCTTGCCAGCGATGAGGCCCGCAAAACTTGCACAACTGCCGGATCCCCCCCTAGGCTTCGCATCACTACCCGCCTGGAACCACACCCCCCATGGAAAACCCGCAGAGCCTGCGCGAAAGGCTCTATGTCATCGTCTTTCAAACCGATACCGTCGCCGGACGTCGCTTCGATAAAGTCCTGCTGCTGATCATCCTCGCCAGCCTGGTCACCGTGATCCTCGACAGCATCGACGAGGTACACCAAAGCTATGCCGGCCTGCTCGCCGGAATAGAGTGGGGCTTCACCGCGATCTTCCTGGTCGAGTACCTGCTGCGCCTGTACTGCTCACCCAAGCCACTGCGCTACGCCTTCAGTTTCTACGGCCTGGTCGACCTGCTGGCGATCGTGCCGGGGATCATCGCCCTGTACTACAGCGACGCCCAGTACCTGCTGATCATCCGGGTCATCCGCATGCTGCGGATCTTCCGCGTGCTCAAGCTCAGTCCCTATCTGAAGCAGGCCCATTACCTGCTCGACGCCCTGCGCGGCAGCAAGCAGAAGATCATCGTGTTCCTGGTCAGCGTATCGACCCTGGTCACCGTGTTCGGCACCCTGATGTACGTGGTCGAGGGCCCGGAACATGGCTTTACCAGCATTCCCAAGGGCATCTACTGGGCCATCGTCACCCTGACCACGGTCGGCTTCGGCGATATCGTGCCCAAGACCCCGCTGGGCCAGGTGATTTCCTCGCTGGTAATGATCACCGGCTACTCGATCATCGCCGTGCCCACGGGTATCTTTACCGCCGAGCTGGCCAATGCCATGCGCGGCGAACAACTGCGCCACGATTGCCCGGTGTGCCGCAAGAACAGCCACGAACACGGCGCCGCCTTCTGCTCGCGCTGCGGCAATGCGCTGTTCAGGAAGCTGGAATAAGCAAAGTCGTTTTTAATCTTTTTGTGCCTAAAGGCCATTGGCTATAGTCGCTGGCACAATGCTTTCAATCCAACCCACTCCAACAAGGAATGCATAGTGAAAAAACTCTTCGGTGTCTCGCTCCTCGCCGCGAGCCTGGCCGTGGGCAGCTTTGCCCAGGCCGCGCCCGCACCGCTGCTGAACGTCTCCTACGATGTGATGCGCGACTTCTACAAGGACTACAACGTTGCCTTCCAGAAGCACTGGGAAGCCGAGCACAAAGAGAAGATCACCGTGCAAATGTCCTTCGGTGGTTCGAGCAAGCAGGCGCGCTCGGTGATCGACGGCCTGCCGGCCGATGTCATCACCATGAACATGGCCACCGACATCAACGCCCTGGCCGACAACGGCGGCCTGGTCCCGGAGAACTGGGTCACCCGCCTGCCGAACAACAGCGCGCCGTTTACTTCGGCCACCGTGTTCATCGTGCGCAAGGGCAACCCCAAGGCCCTGAAGGACTGGCCGGACCTGCTCAAGGATGGCGTGCAGGTCATCGTGCCCAACCCCAAGACCTCGGGTAACGGCCGCTACACCTACCTCTCGGCCTGGGGCTACGTACTGAAGACCGGCGGCGACGAAGCCAAGGCCAAGGACTTCGTCGGCAAGCTGTTCAAGCAGGCGCCAGTGCTGGACACCGGTGGCCGTGCCGCCACCACCACCTTCATGACCAATCAGATCGGCGACGTGCTGGTGACCTTCGAGAACGAGGCCGAGATGATCGCCCGCGAGTTCGGTCGCGACCAGTTCGAAGTCATCTACCCGAGCGTCTCCGCCGAGGCCGAGCCGCCGGTGAGCGTGGTCGACAAGGTGGTCGACAAGAAAGGCAGCCGCGCCACCGCCGAGGAATACCTGAAGTACCTGTGGTCGCCGGAAGCCCAGGAAATCGCCGCCAACAACTACCTGCGTCCGCGTGACGAGAAGGTCCTGGCCAAGTACACCGACCGCTTCCCGAAAGTCGAATTCCTCTCGGTAGAGAAGACCTTCGGTGACTGGCGCACCGTGCAGAAGACCCACTTCAATGATGGTGGCATCTTCGACCAGATCTATACCGGCAAGTAAGTCTCCCGACGGGGCCTGACTTCAGGGCCTCATCGCCGGCAACGCCGGCTCCCACAGGGTTCGGTGGTGTACTCGATACCTGTGGGAGCCGGCGTTGCCGGCGAAAGGACCGCAAAGCGGTCCCAAAATCCCGAATCCACCTCAGTAATCCGCCACCGATCATTGTCTACCCTTTCCGTCACCCCACGGCCAAAGGAGTACCCCGTGATCCGCGCCCTGCTCACCCTCCTGTTCTGTAGCGTGCTAAGCCTGCAAGCCCTGGCCGGCCCGCTGGCCGCCGTCACCGAAGAAAAACCCGCCGATCCCGAACCCGTGGTCCAGGGCGGCCTGCTCGGCACCCTGGCCAGCGGCCTGGACAGCGTCTCCAACGAACTCGATATCGACCATCACCTGCTCGACAACTGGCGCCTGCGCACCGATCGCGCAGCCAACGAGGCCAACCAGCTGGTTGCGCGCCACGATGCCGGCGACCTGCTGGCCATGACCGGCGACTTCCTCGCGCTAACCGCCACCTGGGCCACCAGCTTCGCCGTGCTCTTTTACCTCGGCCGCCTCGCCGCCCGCGCCAGCCAGCACAGCCGCCTGCTGCGCCTGCGGCCCAGACCGCAGAAGCTCCTCGGCTACCTGCTGCCCTACACCCTGCCGGCCATCGTCAGCCTGCCCGCCGCGCTGTTCATCAGCCGCCAGCTCGATCCCTCGGTCGGCCGTGCCCTGGGCATGAGCCTGGCGTACGCCACCAGCAGCGGGATCTTCTCCACCACCATCATCCTGTGCCTGATCACCCTGTTCGATGTCGGCCACAAGCGCACCGCCGTGCGCATCATCCGCGAGGCGGCACCGCGGCCGCTGTTCCTGATCGGCTTTCTTGCCGCCTGGAGCGACGCCCTGACCAGCCCGCAGATCGCCCGGCAACTGGGCGGCAACCTGACCAGCAGCATCGCCGTGGTCACCGGCCTGCTGGCGACCCTGGCCTTTGCCGTGGTGGTGCTGCGCTCACGCCGCCCGGTAGCGCACCTGATCCGCAACCGCAGCCTCAAGGACCGCCTGCAACACCGCGCGGTGCAAGAGACCCTGCGGATCTTCTCGGCGATCTGGTACCTGCCGATCCTGATGATGATCCTGGTCTCGGCGATCAACCTGATCGGCGCCGGCGAAGAGAGCCAGCGCGCCCTGCAAAAGGCCCTGCTCACCACCATCCTGCTGATCGGCGGGGTGTTCCTGAGCATTACCCTGCAGCATTTCCTCAACCCGCCGCGCAACCCGGAACAACGTCTGCGACCCTACAAGGAGCTGCTCTACAGCCTGGTCCACGCCCTGCTGCGCATCGCCATGGCGGTGGCCTTCATCGAACTGCTCGGGCGCATCTGGGGTTTTTCGATACTGGACTTCGCCCTGCGCAACAGCTTCGGCCGGGCGATCAGCGACTCGCTGAGCAGCATCGGCCTGATCCTGCTGGTGACCTGGCTGCTCTGGGTAGTGATCGATACCGCCATCCAGGAAGCGCTCAAGCCAACGCCCGGACGACGCACCTCGCGCCAGCCGAGCACCCGCACGCGAACCATCCTGCCGATGTTGCGCAACGCCACCAAGGTGGTGCTGGTGGTGATCTGCACCATCACCACCATGGCCAACCTGGGGATCAACGTCGCGCCCTTCCTCGCCGGTGCCGGGGTGGTCGGCCTGGCCATCGGCTTCGGCTCGCAGCAGCTGGTGCAGGACGTGATCACCGGGCTGTTCATCCTGATCGAGGACACCATCGCCATCGGCGACTGGGTGGTACTCGACTCCGGGCATGCCGGCACCGTCGAGAGCCTGACCATCCGCACCCTGCGCCTGCGCGACGGCAAGGGCTTCGTGCACTCGGTGCCGTTCGGCCAGATCAAGGCGGTCACCAACCAGTCGCGGCAGTTCGCCTACGCCTTCTTCTCGGTGCAGTTCAGTTACGAGTCGGATGTGGATGCGGCGCTGAAGCTGATCCGCGAGGCCGGGCAATCGATCAGCGAGGACCCGATCCTGCGGCACAACCTGCAGGGGCCGTTGCAGGTGTTCGGGGTGGACAGCATGAACCTCAATGGCATGACCCTGACCGCGCAGTTCAGGACCACTTCGGGCGGGCAGTATGCGGTGAACCGGGCGTTCAACGAGCGGTTGAAGAAGCTGGTGGATCAGACTGATGACGTGAGTTTTGCACAGGTCAATCCGATGCCGGCCAGAGCGGCAGACACCCAGTAATCGATGGCGTTTATCAGGGCCTCATCGCCGGCAATGCCGGCTCCCACAAGGTCTGCGGCGTACACAATCCCCTGTGGGAGCTGGCATTGCCAGCGATGAGGCCCTGAAGGTCAGCGGAAGACCAAGGCCTTGAGCCCGCCACCCTCGACCACCTCGGGAAACTCCGGCGGGTTTTCCAGACGCTGGACGAACTTCAGACCGGGCGCCTGCTCCGCCATCCCCTGGATCAGGAACTCCGCGCCGATCCCCGGATCATTGACACAGGCCAGCACGGTCCCGCCGTCGTTCAATAACTCCGGCAAGCGCCGCAGGATCTTCGCGTAATCCTGGGTCAGGGCGAAACTGCCCTTCTGGAAGCTCGGCGGGTCGATGATGATCAGGTCGTAGGGACCGGACTTGCGCACCTTGCCCCAGGATTTGAACAGCTCATGCCCGAGAAAGCCGACCCGCCCCAGGTCATGGCCATTGAGCCGGTGATTGTCCCGTCCCCGCGCCAGAGCGGCCTTGGACATATCGAGGTTGACCACATGCTCCGCCCCACCGGCAATCGCCGCCACCGAGAAACCGCAGGTATAGGCGAACAGGTTGAGCACCCGCTGCCCCGCCGCCTGCTCGCGCACCCAGCGCCGGCCATAGCGCATGTCGAGGAACAGGCCGTTGTTCTGCTTCATGCCCAAGTCCAGTTGGTAGCGCAGGCCGTCTTCCTCGATCACCTTGTGCGCGCAAGGCTCGCCGAGCAGCCAGTAGCCGGGGCTGTCCGGCAGGTAGCGGTGCTGGATCAGCACGGCCATATCGCCGCTGGCCAGGCCATGCAGCATGGCTTGCAACTCCTCCAGTTGCCCCTCCGGCGGCTCGCGGAACAGCGCCACCAACAGCACGCCCTGCAGCCAGTCCACGGTGATCTGCTCCAGCCCCGGCCAGCAGCGGCCGCGGCCGTGGAACAGCCGCCGGGTTTCACTCGGCGGCGGGTTCAGGGCGGTGAGCAGGTGTTGATGCAGGGTATCGATGGCAGAGGTCATGGCGGGTTTTCGGCGAGCTAAAGCGGCGCATTCTACGCCTTTGCAGCGCCCGCACGGGCAGCGGATTTGAACCACCAGCCCCGTTGCATGCCCGCAGCCGCCAGCAGGATCGCCGCCACACCCAACCATTGCAGTACTTCCAGCCGATGCCCGAAGGCGATCCAGTCCACCGCGATCGCCGCTATGGGATAGATGAACGACAGCGCCCCGGTCAGGGCCGTCGGCAGTTTCTGGATGGCGCTGTAGAGCAGCACATACATCACCCCGGTGTGCACGATGCCCAGGGTAATCAGGCTGCCCAGTTCACCAGGGACCGTGGGCAAGCCACCGAGATTGGCGAACGGCGCCAGCAACAGCACCCCGGTACTGACCTGGACCAGCGCAATCAGGTGCGGCGGCGTGCCGCTCAGGCGCTTGATGATCAGCGCCGCCACCGCATAGAGAAATGCCGCGCCAAGGGCCAGGGCAATGCCCAGCAGATAGTCCTCGCCACTCTCGCCCTGGCTGCCGTGGGCACTGACGATGGCCAGCATGCCGGCGAAGGACACGCCGAGCCAGAACAGCTTGGGCACGGTGATCTTCTCGCCGAGAAACAACGCCGCCAGGCCCACCAGCATGAACGGCTGGACGTTGTACACCGCCGTGCCGATGGCGATCGACGCACGCGAATAGGAGGCGAACAGCAGCACCCAGTTACCGACGATGGCCACGCCGCTGAGCACCGCCAGGGCGAAGGTCATGCGGGTCAGGATGCCGGGGCGCAGGAAGCCCATGGCGGCGCAGATCAACAGCAAGGTGCCGGCGCCGAACAGGCAGCGCCAGAACACCACGTCCAGCACCGGCTGCCCGGATACCAGGACGAACCAGCCAATGGTGCCGGAGATCAGCATGGCGCCGATCATTTCCAGGGAACCGCGACGTATCGAATTGTCCATCACTCACCTCCGAGAAGATGTGACAAAGTATGCCAAGGGTGTTCTGGGCCATTCCAGCGGATAAATCAGGCCGGAGCGCACGTCGACCTTTCTTATCAAGGTGATTTTGCGGAATTGCCTAACCGGAGCCTTGTTCATGACCGATGCCATCGACCAACTGCTGCTCAACGCCCTGATGGAGGATTCGCGGCGCTCGCTCAAGGCCCTGGCCAGCCTGACCGGACTATCTTCGCCCAGCGTCAGCGAACGCCTGCGCCGCCTGGAAGAACGCGGGGTGCTCAAGGGTTACACGGTGGAAGTGGATGCACGCAGCTTCGGCTACCAGTTGCAGGCCATCGTGCGCATTCGCCCGCTGCCGGGGCAGTTGCACGAGGTGGAGCGGCAGATCATCGCCATTCCCGAGTTCACCGAGTGCGACAAGGTCACCGGAGACGACTGCTTCATTGCCCGCCTGCATGTGCGCTCGATGGAGCAACTGGACACCTTGCTGGACAAGCTCAACAGCCATGCCGAGACCAGTACCGCGATCGTCAAGAAGACCCCGGTAAAGCGGCGCTTGCCGCCGATGGATTGAGTCATTTGGCGCTTTCGAGGGCCTCATCGCCGGCAATCGGATCGCCGCCCGGCCGGCTCCCACAGGGTTCTGCGGTGCATGCGGAACCTGTGGGAGCCGGCATTGCCGGCGATGAGGCCAGTGCAGACGACACAACTAGTCGGTGTGTCCAATCCAAAGCCCCCACAAACATAAAGTGCATACAAATATGTAACCTAAAGTGCCTTTTTTGTGTGCAATCACCCCAGCCTTCGCCCCATATCGTTACATCTACACAGACTAATAACTTGACCGATTAATCAGATTAAATCTAAAGCAAAAAATAAAACCTGTTTAATCGGTCAATTTATAACTTCAAACTTTCAGTAACTTACAAAAATACCAAGCAAGTTCAACAAGATAGGAAATTGCCCCACGGACTCCCCGTGGCACGGATCTGGCTTTAGTGCACTCGTGCTTTGTATACAACTCGAAAGAATCCAGAGCACACTTCAGATCCGCCCACCTGCCGTCGCCGGGTAGCGGAATGCCCCTAACCAATTGGTTCTCGTGGTTTATCGACCAGGCTTCAACACGCCACGAGTATCAGGAGCACGCCGGAATGAGCATGAGTCTCTACAACAAGACAGAACTGGACTTTTCCTCGTCTATCCCCGAACCGACGACGCCAACGCAGCAACCCGTGACCCTGAGCCCGCGCCTGCACAACCACGACCTCGCCCCGACCAAGGCCGAAGGACGTCGCTGGGGGCGCTACAGCATCTTTGCCCTGTGGACCAACGATGTGCACAACATCGCCAACTACTCCTTCGCCATGGGTTTGTACGCCATGGGCCTGGGTGGCTGGCAGATCCTCCTGTCCCTGGCCATCGGCGCGGCGCTGGTGTACTTCTTCATGAACCTGTCCGGCTACATGGGGCAGAAGACCGGCGTGCCGTTCCCGGTGATGAGCCGGATCGCCTTCGGCATCCACGGCGCGCAGATTCCGGCGCTGATCCGCGCAGTGATCGCCATCGCCTGGTTCGGCATCCAGACCTACCTGGCCTCGGTAGTCCTGCGCGTGCTGCTCACGGCGGTCGCACCAGGCCTGGCCGCCTATGACCAGGATTCCATCCTCGGCCTGTCGAGCCTGGGCTGGGTGTGCTTCGTGGCAATCTGGCTGGTGCAGTTGGTGATCCTCGCCTACGGCATGGAGATGGTGCGCCGCTACGAGGCGTTCGCCGGCCCGGTGATCCTGCTCACCGTGACCTGCCTGGCGGCCTACATGTACACCCAGGCCGGCTTCGACATCGCCTGGTCGGTGCGCGAGCCGCTGACGGGCGCCGCCATGTGGCACAACATCTTCGCCGGCGGCGCGCTGTGGCTGGCGATCTACGGCACCCTGGTGCTCAACTTCTGCGACTTCGCCCGTTCCTCGCCATGCCGCAAGACCATCCGCGCCGGCAACTTCTGGGGCCTGCCGGTGAACATCCTGGCCTTCGCCGTGATCAGCGTGGTGCTGTGCGGTGCGCAGTTCAAGATCAACGGCCAGATCATCGACAGCCCGACCCAGATCATCGCCAGCATCCCCAACACCTTCTTCCTGGTGCTTGGCTGCCTGGCCTTCCTGATCGTCACCGTGGCGGTGAACATCATGGCCAACTTCGTCGCCCCGGCCTTCGTCCTCAGCAACCTGGCGCCGCGCCTGCTCAACTTCCGCCGCGCCGGGATGATCAGCGCCACCCTGGCCGTGCTGATCCTGCCGTGGAACCTGTACAACAGCCCGCTGGTGATCATGTACTTCCTGTCCGGCCTCGGCGCCCTGCTCGGCCCGCTGTACGGCGTGATCATGGTCGACTACTGGCTGATCCGCCGCGGCCGGGTCAACGTGCCCGAGCTGTACAGCGAAGATCCCAAGGCCGCCTATCACTACCGCCGCGGCGTCAACCCGCGGGCACTGCTGGCCTTCATTCCGGCGGCACTGCTGGCCATCGTCCTGGCCCTGGTGCCCAACTTCGAAACCCTGGCGCCGTTCTCCTGGATGATCGGTGCCGGTATCGCCGGCCTGCTCTACCTGCTCTGCGCACCGCGCAACCAGCAGTACCTGGATGTGAGCGGCGAGTCCATCGCCGTCGACAGCACCAGACATTGATTGCCTTGCGGCCCGGCGATTGCGGGCCGCCTCCTGCCTTAGCGAGAAACTGCCATGCGAATCCTCATCGTCAACGTCAACACCAGCGAAGCCATCACCGAGGCCATCGCCCGCCAGGCCCAGGCGGTCGCCGCCCCGGGCACCGAGATCATCGGCCTGACCCCGTACTTCGGCGCCGAGTCGGTGGAAGGCAACTTCGAAAGCTACCTGGCCGCCATCGCCGTGATGGACCGCGTCCTCGCCTACGACGGCCCCTACGACGCGGTGATCCAGGCCGGCTACGGCGAACACGGCCGCGAAGGCCTGCAGGAACTGCTCAACGTGCCGGTGGTGGACATCACCGACGCCGCCGCCAGCACCGCCATGTACCTCGGCCACGCCTACTCGGTGGTCACCACCCTGGACCGCACCGTGCCGCTGATCGAAGACCGCCTGAAGCTCTCCGGCCTGTCCGACCGCTGCGCCTCGGTACGCGCCAGCGGCATGGCCGTGCTGGAACTTGAAGCCGAGCCGGAACGGGCCCTGGAGGCCATCGTCGGGCAGGCGGAAAAAGCGGTGAAGGAAGACAAGGCGGAAGTCATCTGCCTCGGCTGCGGCGGCATGGCCGGGCTCGACGAGAAAATCCGCCAGCGCACTGGCGTGCCGGTGGTGGATGGGGTCAGCGCGGCGGTGAAGATGGCCGAATCGCTGGTACAGCTCGGCTTGTCCACCTCCAAGAGCCGTACCTATGCCCTGCCGCGTGAGAAACGCGTGATTGGCTGGCCGGCGCGCTTCGGTCGCTAAGGCTCGAAGCTGTAGTTCCACGGTGTGTTGCCGGAAATCCAAGGCCGGCAACCGCATTTTGCGAGGCGCAACCAACAGTGCCAGGACCCGTCCGGGTCATCTCCCCTGGTGCCTGCGCCTCGATTTTTTCCAGCCCCGTCAGCTTGGCGAGAGCGCCTGTGGACAACTCAGGTCGCCGCCATCCAGCCCCTGCTTCACATTGCGACTCAACATGCTCGCCTTGCCATCGCGCCAGGTCAGGGTCAGCACGTATAGCGAATCAAAATCGCCGTTCTCCCAATCCCTGGTGATCACCCGCTCCTCACCCAGGGCCTTGCCGGCCACGGCGTTGATCAGTTCCGGCAGGTAGCCGTGGGACCAGGCGGTGTACACCGTGGCGTTGCGGTATTTGTTGCTGGTCAGCTCCCGCGCCAGAGCGTTGGTGTCGTTGGCGCCGTAGTCGATATTCACCGGCAGGCCGAGCTTGATGGCGCTGGGACTGATGGTCATCAGCGGACGCAGGTAACTGTAGCTGTCGTCATTGCTGCCTTCTTCCACTTCGCGGGTGGGGTCGGCGGCGAATACGTAGTCGGCCTTGCCGAATTTCTCGGGGAGCAACGTGGCGAGGTCGAGGGCGCGGTTGAGGCCCTGGCAGTTCAACTGGCCGAGGCCTTCGCCGGGCTTTTCCGCATGGCGCAGGAAGACCAGGGTCTGGGTGCCATCGACCGGCTTGGCGAGGCTGTCGAAGGTGGTGAATCCGAGAAGCGCAGCGCCAGCAACGAGCACGGTGCCGAGCAGCGCCTGGCGGCGCGAGGGGAAGATCGCGGGCAACTTCATGATGAACCCTTGAGGACAAAGACATGGAACCAACCCGCCAGTGCTGCCCCGCGGCCGAAGCCGCGGGGCATCCCTGTCTGTCGCTCCTTCCTTGGATACGGGCGTCCTTGAGAGTGCAGCAGGCCCGATTGGTTCTGTCCTTGGGGTGCTTGTCCTTAAGCTGGGAGTGACTTTAGCCCCTCGGTGTTACCGAATTAAGACGCCGCTTCAATCGTCGCGGGTCAGTACTTCCAGTACCTCGATCTCGAAATACAGGTCCGAACCCGGCGGGATCGAACCCATCTTGCGCTCGCCGTAGCCCAGGTGGGCCGGCACGAACAGCTTGCGCTTGCCGCCGACCTTCATGCCCATCAGGCCGATGTCCCAGCCCTTGATTACCCGGCCGGTGCCGATCACGCACTGGAACGGCTTGCCACGCCCGTGGGAGGAATCGAAGACCGTGCCGTCGCCCAGGGTACCGGTGTAGTGGGTGGTGATCAGGGCGCCCTTGACCACTTCCTTGCCGTCGCCCAGCTGGACGTCGGTGATTTGCAATTCGCTGCTCATGAAAACCTCATGCTGACTCTGTGACCTGTGCCGCAGCCTTTTCTCAGGAATGTCGGTAATTTGCAATGCCAGCGGGCGGCGTCAACGCAAAGTCATGCGTATCGGCTAGCCTCTCTGCGGAACTGCGTCGAAGGGACACAACAATGAACGAAAAGAACAAGGCGCTGTGCAAAGAGCTGGGGATCAGCGAGGAACTGCTGCTAGCCCGTGGCTTCATCGAATACCCGGAAGCACGGGTACTGGCGATCGCCGAGATCCATGCCGAAGACGGCCGCCGCTTCGAGCTGGAGCCGGATGCGGCGGCGGCCTGGAAGCAGATGAAAGCGGCGGCGGCGCGGGATCATGTCGAGCTGCGGCTGGTCTCGGCCTATCGAAGCGTGGAGTACCAGGCCGGCATCATCCGCCGCAAGCGAGAGCGCCGGCAGAGCCTGGAACAGATCCTCGCCGTCAGCGCCCCGCCCGGCTTCAGCGAGCACCACACCGGCCGGGCGGTGGATATCAACTCGCTGGAAGCCTCGTTCGAACACAGCGACGCCTATGCCTGGCTGGTGCTCAACGCCCGGCGCTTCGGCTTCGGGCTGTCCTACCCGCGGGACAATGCCTTGGGCTATCAGTTCGAGCCCTGGCACTGGTGCTACCAGCCGACCTTGCTGGCGGCTAGCTGAACTGGGCCACCACTTCGGCGCCGGTCATGTTCTTCGTCTGGTTGGAGAAGCAGTAGAACGACGGTTTTTCGTCGATATACACCTGCAGGTCGAGGGTCCATGGCTGCTCGCCGTCCAGCAGGCCCACGGGGATGGCGAAGAAGTTGCCGCCCTTGAGGCGATAGAACAGGTGGCTGCCGCAGCTTGGGCAGAAGCCGCGTTCGGCCCAGTCGGAGGACGCATAGACGGCTGGCTGGGCGCCGCTGAACTGCGGGGCGCTGCTGCTGTGCACGGTGAGCAGCGGGCCGCCGTTCCATTTGCGGCACATGCTGCAATGGCAGGCGCCGACGCTGCTGTCGTCGAGGCTGACGCTGAGCTGGATGGCGCCGCAGAGGCAGCTGCCGTGGTGGTTGGACATTGGGAAGCTCCTTGCTGGGTGAGGCTGCTGAGTGTAGCCAAAATCCTACAGACGCCGATGGCTCCTAGTGGGAGTCGGCCCAGCCTTTCAGGCTGCGCTCTCGCGCAGAGAACAGGTCTAAAAGCGACGCGGACCCTGTGGGAGCGGGTTTACCCGCGATTGCGATAGTGAATTCACCACCGTAATCGCGGGTAAACCCGCTCCTACAAGGTCCCCGCCCGCCTCAGGAAACCACTGGGGTCAACACCGGCTCCCCGGCAAAGAACGCCTGCAGGTTCTTCAACACCAGCGCCACCATGTCCCGCGCCGCTTCCGGGGTTTGCGCCGCCACGTGCGGGGTCAGCACCACATTGCCCAGTTGCTTGAGCTCGTCCGGCACCGACGGTTCGTCATCGAACACATCCAGCCCGGCCCCGGCGATCCGCCCTTCGCGCAGCGCCGCGACCAGCTCGGTGGTAGACACCACGCTGGCCCGGGCGATATTCACCAGGAAGCCCTGCGGCCCCAACGCATCCAGCACCTCACGGCCAACCAGCGCGCGGGTATTGGCCCCGCCCGGCGTGGCAACGATCAGGAAGTCCGATTCCCGCGCCAGTTCCAGCACGCTTGCACGGTACTGATACGGCACATCGCTGCGCGGCGAACGATTGTGATAGCTGACCTGCATGTCGAAACCGAGGGCACCGCGCTTGGCGATGGCCATTCCCACCGAACCCAGGCCCAGGATGCCCAGGCGCTTGCCCGCCAGAGACGGGCTGATCACCCGGTTCCATTGGCCCTGGCGAGTGGTGGCATCGGCCCGGCAGATATCCCGGACCACGGCGAACAGCAGGGCCATGGTGTGATCCGCCACTGCCGAGGCATTGGCCCCGGCGCCATTGGTGACGACGATCCCCCGCGCCGCAGCGGCGGCCAGGTCGACCGCCTCGTAGCCGGCCCCGATCACGCAGATCAGACGCAGCAAAGGCAGCGCGTCGATTTCCTCGGCGGTGATGCCCAACGGGCCACGGGTCAGCACCACGTCGATCTCGCCACCGTGGCGGGCGATGGCCTCGGCACGCAAGGCCGGAGTCTTGGCCCGGATCAGGCGATAGCCGTTGTCTTCCAGCAGCGGCAGATAGTCATCGACCGTTTCGACCAGTACCAATACCGTCTTCGTCATTTCATGCTCCCAGGCGTCAGGCGAGGCAGCATTATGCCGTCATTACTGGCCGAAGGCGCGTCCCAGACCGCCCGGCACACCGCTGGCGTCGGTGTCCTGCCAGGGCCCTTCAGGATTGGTCGACCAGCTCCAGCCGTTGTTCCAGCGGTAGTAGGTGCGCTGGCGGTAGAAGGTGTTGTTCTTGCCTTCGAGTACATAGACCCCGAGTTTCGGGTCCCAATGGCTGGCACCGCCCGGTGGCGGGGCGAAGCTGGCGGACGTGCGCGGCATGGGTTTCGGCGTGGGTGTAACGGAAGGCTTGGGAACGCTCGGGCCCGGCTTGATCACCGGGCCCGGTCGGGGTGCCGATTTGATCGGCGGCAGGGGTTCACGCTCTGGCTCGCGTGGCTGGTGCACCGTACATGCGCTCAGACCCAGGGCCAGTGAAATCAGGGTCAGGCGTACGGTGCTGTTCATGGAGTCGCTCTCTTATTGCTTGGCCGGGTCGTCCGGACTGTCGATGGTCAGGTGTTGCGCCGTCTCGGTGTTGCTCGCCAGCGGCGAACCGCGGCCGATCCATTCACCCTTGCCGGGCTGACCGTTGCGGGAGACACGCGCCATCAGTTGGACTTCAGGGAAGTTCGACAGTTTCATGTTGGGCATCATCGCGTCGCTGTCGCTCAGCACCACCTCGATCGGCAGTTGCGCCACCGTCACCCGTTTGGCCGCCAGCGGCAGGCTCGGCCCCGAGGCAGCGCGGGCGAAGATGAACACCACATCATCCGGCTTGACCTTGTCCTTCAGCGCCTCGGCCAGTTCGACCTTGACCGTCAACTTCGGCCCGGAGACCGCGACAGCCGGTGCCGACGCCTTGCCCTCGCCGGCAGCGATCTTCTCCTTGGCCCGTTCGATACCGCCCAGCAGCGCGGTACGCGAGGTGTCACCCTGCGGCAGTTGCACCAGCAGGCGATTCCAGTAGTCCACCGCTTCCTGGTAGCGCTCGCCCTCGAAGGCGGCGATACCAAGCAGGCCGAGGCTGGTGACCTCGTTCGGGTCGGCCTTCAGGGCTTCGTCGGTGAGTGCCTGGAATTGCGGGGTCCATTGCTTGTGGTTGGCGAAGTACAGCGCCTGGGCCCACTGACCGAGCAATTCCGGCGCACGGCCGGCAACTCCGACGGCGCGCTCGAACGCTTTCGCCGCATCCTCCGGACGCTCCTGGGCCATGTAGGCACGCCCGAGGAAGTACAGGCCTTCGGCATTGTCCGGCTGGGCCGCAACGCTGCGTTCCAGGCGCGAGGTCATCTCTTCGATGCTTTGCGGTGCGGTGGCGAATTCCTGGGTCAGGGCGACCTTGCCGCTGGCGCCGAAATGCAGATACAACCCCGCTGCCATCAGCGGTACCAGGAAAGCCGCGACGATCGGCAGCGCCTTGCCCAGCCGCGCGCTGCGCACAGGCTCGGCGTTCTCGGTGTCGTCCAGCAGTTCCCGCGCCGCCTCGTCACGGCCCTGTGCCAGCTGTTCGGCGTTGAGCACGCCCGCAGCGCCCTGGGCCTGGAGTTCGGCGACCCGCTCCTGGTACAGCGCAACGTTGAGGGCGGTACGGTCTTCTTCCTGCTGCGCACGACGGCCACGCAACACCGGAATCAGCAAAAAGCTCAGGGCTACCAGTAGCAGCAGGCCTGAAGCGAGCCAGAAATCAGTCATGGGTCTGTTCTTTGTCCAGCAGTTTGGCGAGGCGCTCACGCTCCTCGGGAGAAAGGTCGGTGCTTGCAGTACCCGCCGGTACCCGGCGCTTGCGCACGATCACCACCAGCACGCCGATACCACCCAGCAGCAGCGCGGCAGGGCCGAACCAGAGCAGCCAGGTCCTGGCGGTCAGGGCCGGCTTGTAGCGGACGAAATCACCGTAGCGATCGACCATGAAATCGACGATCTGCTGATTGCTCTTGCCTTCGCCGAGCATGCGGAAGATTTCCCGGCGCAGGTCGGCGGCGATCGGTGCGTTGGAGTCGGCGATGTCCTGGTTCTGGCACTTGGGGCAGCGCAGTTCCTTGGTCAGCTCGCGGTAACGCTCGCGCTCGGCCTCGTCGGCGAACTGGTAGGTATCGATGGCCGCCTTGGCCACGCCGCACAGACTCAGGCCAAGTACCGCGGCAGCTAGCCAGCGCTTCATGGGCGGGCCTCGTCGACCAGGCCCTGGTAGACCGGGGCGAGCTTCTCGCGCCAGACGGTCTCGTCGATCACACCGACGTACTTGTCGCGGATGATGCCCTTGGCGTCGATGAAGAAGGTTTCCGGCGCGCCGTAGACGCCCAGGTCGAGGCCGAGGCTGCCCTGCTCGTCACGGATGTCCATCTGGTAGGGGTTGTGGAACTCGGCCAGCCACTTCAGGGCATCGGCATTGATGTCCTTGTAGTTGACGCCGTAGATCACCACGCCCTGCTGGGCCAGCTTGTTCAGCACCGGGTGCTCGACCTTGCACGACACGCACCAGGTGGCCCAGACGTTGACCAGTGCCGGCTTGCCCTTGAGGTCGGCCTCGGTCAACTGGCGGTCGCCCTGCACGTTGGGCAGGGCGAAGGCCGGGAACGGCTTGCCGATCATCGCCGACGGCAGCTCCGCCGGGTCGAGGTACAAGCCACGGTAGAGAAACAGCGCCACCAGCAGAAACCCCGCCAGCGGCAGCACCATGATCCAACGCTTCATGCAGTCGCTCCTTCCAGGCCCAGCACATCACGCACTTTGCTTTTCACCTTGACTCGATAACGCCGGTCCAGCGCCGCCAGCAATCCACCCAGGCCGGTCAGCAGGCCGCCCAGCCAGATCCAGCGCACGAACGGCTTGACGTGCACCCGCACCGCCCAGGCACCGTTTTCCAGCGGCTCGCCGAGGGCGACATACAGGTCGCGGGTGAAGCCGGCATCGATGCCGGCCTCGGTCATCATCGACTGCTGCACGGTGTAGAGGCGTTTTTCCGGGTGCAGCACGCTGATTTCGCGGCCGTCCTTGAGCACCCGCACGGTGCCCTTGTCGGAGGTGAAGTTCGGCCCTTCGTGATGCCTGGCGCCTTCGAAGACGAAGTGATAACCGGCCAGCTCCACCGATTCGCCCGGGGCCATGCGCAGGTCGCGCTCGGCGCTGTTGTTGCTCGACAGCACCACGCCCAGGGCACAGACCGCCAGGCCCAGGTGGGCGAGATGCATGCCCCAGTAACTGCGATTGAGACCGCGAATGCCCTTGAGCAGGCCCTTGTGGCGGGTCTTGTCGAAGATATCGCGCAGGCCGCCAAGGACGATCCATGCCGCCAGGGCGAAGGTGGTCAGCACCGGCCAGTCGAAGTCGTCCACCAGCAGGCCGCCGATCGGCGCCAGTACGGCAGCACCCACCAGCACCGGGGTCAGCATGCTGGCCAGCCAGCGGGTCGGGGTGTCCTTCCAGCGCACGATCACGCCCACCGCCAGCACCAGCATCAGCAGGGCCATCAGGGGAATGAACAGGGCATCGAAGTACGGCGGGCCGACCGACAGCTTGGCGCCGGTCAGGGCATCCAGCACCAGCGGATACAGGGTGCCGAGGAGAATCATCGAAGCCGCCACCACCAGCACCAGGTTATTGGCCAGCAGCAGGGTCTCGCGCGACCACAAGGCGAAGCCGACCTGGCTCTTGACCACTGGCGCGCGCAGGGCGAACAGGGTCAGCGAACCACCGACTACCACCAGCAGGAAGAACAGGATGAAGATGCCGCGCTCAGGGTCCGAGGCGAAGGCATGCACCGAGGTCAGCACGCCGGAACGGACCAGGAAGGTACCGAGCAGGCTGAGGGAGAAGGCGGCGATCGCCAGCAGCACGGTCCAGCTTTTGAACACCCCGCGTTTTTCGGTGACCGCCAGCGAGTGGATCAGCGCGGTGCCTACCAGCCAGGGCATGAACGAGGCGTTTTCCACCGGGTCCCAGAACCACCAGCCGCCCCAGCCCAGTTCGTAGTAAGCCCACCAGGAGCCAAGGGTGATGCCGATGCCGAGGAAGGCCCAGGCGACGATGGTCCATGGCCGCGACCAGCGTGCCCAGGCCGCATCGAGGCGGCCGCCGAGCAGTGCGGCGATGGCGAAGGCAAAGGCCACCGAGAAGCCGACATAACCCATGTACAGCATCGGTGGGTGGACGATCAGGCCGATGTCCTGCAGCAGCGGGTTGAGGTCGCGGCCATCGCCGGGCATCTGTGGCAGCAGGCGCTGGAACGGGTTGGAGGTGATGATCAGGAACGACAGGAAGCCGACGCTGATCATGCCCATCACCGCCAGCACCCGGGCCAGCATCACCTGCGGCAGTTGCCGGGAGAAGATCGACACGGCGAAGGTCCAGCCGCCGAGGATCAGCGCCCAGAGCAGCAGCGAGCCTTCGTGGGCGCCCCACACGGCACTGAACTTGTAGTACCAGGGCAAGGCGCTGTTCGAGTTGCTGGCGACGTAGGCGACCGAGAAGTTGTCGGTCATGAAGGCGTGGGTCAGGCAGGCGAAGGCGAAGGCGAGGAAAGCGAACTGGCCCCAGGCCGCCGGGCGCGCCAGGCTCATCCACAGGCTGTCGCCGCGCCAGGCGCCGAGCAGCGGGACGCTGGCCTGCACGCAGGCGAAACAGATGGCCAGGATCATCGACAGCTGGCCGAGTTCGGGAATGATCAGCGCGGCGTTCATTGGGCTTGTGCTCCGCTGGCGGCCTGACCGCTTTCCTTGAGGGCCTTGGTGACCTCCGGCGGCATGTATTTCTCGTCGTGCTTGGCCAGCACTTCATCGGCCACCACCACGCCCTCGGCATTCAGCTTGCCCAGGGCGACGATGCCCTGGCCCTCGCGGAACAGGTCGGGAAGGATGCCGCGGTAGGTGATCGGCACCGACTTGTTGAAATCGGTGACCACGAAACGTACGTCGAGGGAGTCGCTGGAGCGCTGCACCGAGCCCTTCTCGACCATGCCGCCGGCGCGGATCCGGGTGTCCAGCGGCGCTTCGCCGTTGGCGATCTGGGTCGGGGTGTAGAACAGGTTGATGTTTTCCTGCAGCGCGCTGAGGGCCAGGCCCACGGCGACGCCGAGGCCGGCGAGCAGGCCAAGGATGATGAACAGGCGCTTTTTGCGTTGCGGATTCACTTGGCGTTCTCCCGGCGCAAACGGCGCGCCTCAGCTTGCAGGTAACGACGCCGGGCCAGCAGCGGCGCGGCGACGTTGATGGCCAGCACCGCCAGGCAGATGCCGTAGGCCGACCAGACATACAGGCCGTGATGGCCCATGGCGAGAAACTCGCCGAAGGATGCGAAGCTCATCGTGCGCCTCCCAGGCTGTTCAGCACTTCGTCGCGGACCCAGCTGGCGCGGGCTTCGCGCTTGAGCACTTCAAGACGCATGCGCAGCAGCAGCACGGCGCCGAAGAAGCAATAGAAGCCAAGGACGGTGAGCAGCAGCGGCAACCACATCTCCGCCGGCATCGCCGGTTTCTCCGTCAGGGTGAAGGTCGAGCCCTGGTGCAGGGTGTTCCACCACTCCACCGAGTACTTGATGATCGGGATGTTGATCACCCCGACGATGGCCAGCACCGCGCAGGCCTTGGCCGCGCTCTCACGATTGCTGATGGCGTGGCCGAGGGCAATGAGACCGAAGTACAGGAAAAGCAGGATAAGCATGGACGTAAGGCGGGCATCCCAGACCCACCAGCTGCCCCAGGTCGGCTTGCCCCAGATGGCCCCGGTGACCAGCGCCACGGCGGTCATCCAGGCGCCGATGGGCGCGGCGCTTTGCAGGGCGACGTCGGCGATCTTCATCTTCCACACCAGGCCGACCACGCCGCACACCGCCAGCATCACGTAGCAGGACTGCGCCAGCATGGCCGCCGGCACGTGGATGTAGATGATCCGGAAGCTATTGCCCTGCTGGTAATCCTGCGGGGCGAAGGCCAGTCCCCAGACCACGCCGACCCCGATCAGCAGGATCGCGGCCACCGCCAGCCAGGGCAGCATGCGCCCGCTGATGGCGTAGAACCATTTCGGGGAACCGAGCTTGTGAAACCATGTCCAGCTTATTGCGCTGCTTTTCATCACGGTACATCCAGGGTCTTTCTGGGCGTGGCCCAGACCTCATTATTCGCCGACGCTGATTTTCAGGCCGGCAGCTATCGCGAAAGGTGCAAGGGTGACTGCCAGGGCGGCCAGACTGCCGAGCCAGAGCAGGTATCCGGTTGCGGGCATAGCTTGCACTGCTGCTTGTAGAGCGCCACTGCCCAGGATCAATACCGGGATATATAGCGGCAGAATCAGTAACGCCAGAAGCAGACCACCACGTTTCAAACCAACGGTCAGGGCCGCACCGACGGCGCCCAACAGGCTCAGCACCGGAGTACCGAGCAAGAGCGATGCCAGCAGGACCGGCAGGCATTCCACCGGCAATCCGAGCATCAGCGCCAGCAGCGGCGACAACAATACCAGCGCAAGCCCGGAAAAAATCCAGTGTGCCAGCACCTTGGCCAGTACCAGTAGCGGCAGGGGGTGCGGCGAAAGGACCCACTGTTCGAGGGATCCGTCCTCGAAATCACTGCGGAAAAGCCCGTCCAGCGAGAGCAGGACCGACAAAAGTGCGGCTACCCAGACTAACCCTGGAGACAAGATTTGCAACAATTGTGTCTCAGGACCGACCGCAAGTGGGAACAATGCGATGACAATCGCGAAAAAAACCAGGGGATTGGCCAGCTCTGCCGGCCGTCGGCAAAGCAGACGCGCCTCACGGCGCAACAACAGGACAAATACACTCATGCCGCCCACTGCCCCAGGTTGATATCGCGGTAACCGGAGGGCGTGCGCTCCAGCGTGTGGTGGGTGGTCAGCACCACCATGCCGCCCTGCTCGCAGTGTTGCGCCAGGTGCGCTTCGAGCTGGGCCACGCCCTGCTTGTCGAGGGCGGTGAAGGGTTCGTCGAGGATCCACAGTGGCGGGCTGTCCAGGTACAGCCGGGCCAGGGCCACGCGGCGCTGCTGGCCGGCAGACAAGGTATGGCAGGGAACATCCTCGAAACCGTGCAGGCCTACCGCTGCCAGTGCCTGCCAGATCGCTTCGCGGCTGGCCGGGCGATGCAGGGCGCAGAGCCAGGTGAGGTTTTCTTCCGGGGTAAGCAGGTCCTTGATGCCGGCGGCGTGGCCGATCCATACCAGGTTGCGCGCCAGTTCGCTGCCCTGCTCCGCCAGCGGCTTGCCGTTGAGCAGGATCTCGCCGTGAGTGGGTTGCATCAGGCCGGCCAGCAGGCGCAGCAGGCTGGTCTTGCCGCTGCCGTTGGGACCGCTGATCTGCAGCATGGCGCCGGCGGTCACCTGAAGCTCCAGGTGTTCGAAGAGCATTCGCCAGTCGCGCTCGCAGGCCAGGCCCACGGCTTGGAGGTGAGGAGTCACAGATTCGCCTTATTGGTTCGGGACTGTCTCAAGTCGGTACGACCCTGGCCGTTATAGAGACAACGAAAACCTGGCCGACCGGTCTGGTCGCGAGCGCCCGGATCCTGCACTCGCGGGAGAAATCGGGCGGCATTATACATGCCATGTCCTACTGTAAAGAGGGCTATTTGAACAGGTCGCAAGAGCAATGACGGGCGAAATAAACATCCTTGGCCCACAGGCGGCGGCCAATCCCCAGCTCCGCGCCGCCGCCATGACCGGCGAGATGGTCAAGCTCCTGGAAGCGCAGCCGGATCTGCTGGCAAAAGGCGAAACCGCCAAGGGCGAAGTGGTTTCGCTGCGCCAGGTGGGCGAGGACTTCCAGATGCTGTTGCGCCTGTTGCGCGCCGGCGGCCAGCAGACCCTGGTGCAGACCAGCGCCAGTCAGCCCCTGGCCCTGGGCACCCAGGTCACCGTCAGCCAGCCCAACGCCAGCCAGCTCAGCCTGGCGGTGCAGCAGGCCGCCGCCAACAACGTCACCACCCTGACCAGCCTCGACACCAAGCAACTGCCGGTGGGCACCCTGTTGCAAGGCAAGGTGCTGACCAGCCAGTTGCAGCCGCAGACCGGCAACCTGCCACCGGTGTACCGCTCGCTGGTCACCCTGCTCAATACCCTGCAGGCCGGCGCCACCCTGAGCATCGACTCGCCGCGCCCGCTGCCCCTGGGCAGCCTGCTCAGCGCCCGGGTGGCCAGCGACCAGCAACTGAATTTCGTACCGCTGAGCGGGCGCCAGGAGCAGATGGCCATCGCCCAGAACCTCAGCGTCCAGCAGAACCGCCAGGCGTCCTTGCAGGGCCTGCTGGCCTCCATGCAGCGCATCGCCCGTGACGACAGCCAGCCGCCGGAACTGCGCGCCAGCGTCGACAAGCTGCTGGCCAGCCTGCCGGATATCCGCCAGTTCGCTGATTCGCGCCAGGTGGCCCAGGCGCTGAACAACAGCGGTGCCTTTCTCGAAGCGCGCCTGCTCAACGGCGGCGCCAACCAGCTGGGGCTGGACATCAAGGCCCAGGTGGTGCGCCTGATCGCGCAACTGCTACCCAATGTCCCGGGCGGCACGCCGCTCTCGCCGACGGTCCAGACCAGCCTGGCCCAGGCCCTGCCGGGCATGGTCCGCAGCTACCTCGGCGCCCTCGGCCAGGTCGCGCCCAAGCCGCACCCGACCGGCTTTCCGCTGCCCTCCCGGCTGTTGCAGAACGCCGAAGAAGAAGGCGACCTGCAACACCTGCTGCGCCTGGCTGCGGCGGCCATTTCCCGACTACAGAGCCATCAGTTGGCCAGTCTCGAACAGACCGGCAGCACCCCGGACGGCAACCTGCAAACCACCTGGCAATTGGAAATCCCCCTGCGCACCGGCCCCGAGTTCATGCCGGTGCAGGTCAAGGTGCAGCGCGAGGAAACCAAGGAACAGCAGGCCGACCCGGAACGGGAACGCCGCGACCCGCTGGAAATGCTCTGGCGCGTCGACCTGGCCTTTGACCTGCATCCCCTCGGGCCCTTGCAGGTGCAGGCGCAGATCACCAAGGGCAGCCTGTCCAGCCAGCTCTGGGCCGAACGCCCGGAAACCGCGGAACTGATCGAACGGGAACTGGACGGCCTGCGCGCGCGCCTGGTCGCACGGGGGGTGAACGTCGCCGAGCTGCATTGTCATCAGGGCGTGCCACCACATGGCCCGGGAACCCGTCTGGAACAACGCTGGGTGGACGAAAACGCATGAGCAGGAAAGCACCACGCCAGGCCATCGCCCTCAGCTACGACGGCGCCCAGGCCCCAACCCTGACCGCCAAGGGCGACGACGAACTGGCCGAAGCCATCCTCGCCCTCGCCCGCGAGCACGAAGTGCCGATCTACGAAAACGCCGAGCTGGTGAAATTGCTGGCGCGGATGGAGCTGGGCGACAGCATTCCCGAGGCGCTGTACCTGACCATTGCCGAGATCATCGCCTTTGCCTGGCAGCTGAAGGGCAAGATGCCGGTCGGCTTCCATGACGAACCGCCGCAGGAGCGGGATATCACGCCGGATCTGAAGCGCTTGCCGGGGCCGGGGTAGGTTGTGCGCTTCGGGGCCTCATCGTCGGCCAGTTCACGCCGACTCCCACAGGGTTCCGGGCCAGCCGCATGATCCAGCTCCGACACAGGAACCTGCGGGAGCTGGCATTGCCAGCGATGAGGCCCGCAAGAACAACCCAACCACCAGATTGATGTCGAAGCTGATGGCCTCATCGTCGGCAACGCCGACTCCCACAGGGTTCTGGGCCAGCCGCATGATCCAGCTCCGACACAGGAACCTGTGGGAGCTGGCATTGCCAGCGATGAGGCCGGCAAGAACAACCAATCAGCAAGATCGATGTCGAAGCTGATGGTCTCATCGTCGGCAACGCCGACTCCCACAGGGTTCCGGGCCAGCCGCATGATCCAGCTCCGACACAGGAACCAGTGGGAGCTGGCATTGCCAGCGATGAGGCCGGCAAGAACAACCAATCAGCAAGATCGATGTCGAGGCTGATGGCCTCATCGTCGGCAACGCCGACTCCCACAGGATTCCGGGCCAGTCGCATGATCCAGCTCCGACACAGGAACCTGTGGGAGGCGGCCGGGTGTTTTCCGGGAAGCGGATCAGTCCACTCCAGCACATGCAGCAACGCCATTCACCCGTTGCCGATAGATAACTAACACTGCCCCACCCCGACAAGAACCTACCTTCTGCGGCCCATCCGCCCACGAAGGTAGCTCCCCATGCGGCAATCCCCGATCAACGCGCAAGGCAGGCACTTTGCCCGCGAACACCTGAGCCATTTCCCCCGCCCCGACCAGGCCGCCAACGACGCGCTACGGCGCTGGAGCGCGTCCCGCGGGCTCGACCTCGACCCGGAACAGGTCGACGTGGTGACCCTGCATTACCAATGGTCGGCGAAACGCGGCTGGCAAGGCGTGGTGGTGCAGAAGCTCAGCCTCACCGAGGCCATGCTGAGCAACTGGCAGGGCGAGTCGGCCAACGACTGGCTGGACAAGCTGATCCAGCACCCCTGGGGCGGGGATCTGCCGGGCCCCATCACCCTGGTCGACAGCCTGCAGGCCCCCGCCTGGAATCAGTCAGGCAGCAGCTTCGCCGTGTACAACGGCCTGTTCCGCCGCAGCGAGCCGCAGCAATATGGCCCGCAAACGCGCATCGACGTACCGATCGAAACCCTGCAGGCCTTTATCTGGGACCTGGATTTCCACACCCACTACAAGGCCCGGCTGGAACAGTATTGGCAAGCCGTGCGAAGCGGCCATCGCCTGCTGGCGAAGACCGCGTTCATCGCCGCCTGCAACCAGCAGGTCCTCGAAGGCTCGATCGACGAGCCAAGTCGCCGCCTGGCCTGGCAGGCGGCCGAGCTGCTACCACGTAGCCCCGGTTTTCGTGCCCGACCGCTGAATATCTACGGCTATGCAGCTACCGACCTGATCCAGCTCCAGGACGAGCAGGCGCCAGGGGTGCTGCTCTACATCCCCGGCAACGCCTCGCCGCTGCACGGTTTCGCCGATGAAGCAGCGCTGCAGCAGTGGATTGCCCGGCAGTGCCGGAGCGCCGAGACCCGCGAGGCACTGGCCCGCCATTTCGCCCTCGCCGACCTGCCCGACGGTCTCGACTTCAGTGGCCTGCGCACGGCCCTCGAAGGCCTCGCAGCCTACCCCGCCATCCATCACCTGGCGCCGGATCGTCCGGGCTTCACCAGCGAAGGACGCTGGAACCCGGCGGACTATGTCAACTATCGCGCAGAGCGCTACAGCCGGGTGCTGCAAGAGGATCTGTTCGCCGAGCTGACCGAACGCCAGCGCCTGCGCACCCTGAGCGACGCCGACACGCTGATCACCACCCGCGGCGATGTGCGCAAGGCGCGCTGGCGCGAGTACCTGATCTGCACCACCAACCTGCTCGGCCCGCTGGTCCTGGTGGTGCCGGAGCTGGGCCTGCTGTATGCCGCCACCAGCCTGGCCCAGTTCGGCCTGGCCCTGGACCAGGCGATCTACGGCAAGACCATCGCCGAGCAGGTCGACAATGTCGAAATTGCCACCTACGGCCTGTTCAACGCGCAACCCCTGTTGCTCGAGGGCGCACGCAAGGCCGGCGCGCTGTTCCGTGCCCACGCGCCGGAGTTCGTGGTTCCGGGGTATTTCAACGGTCGCCTGGGCTACCGCCTCAGCCCGCTGGTGCCGCCACGGCTGGCGGAGGATCCGGTCTTCGACTATTTCCATATTCCTGAAGACATCGCCCCGCTCAACGGTGGCGATGCCGCCACCGCCGGCGCGATCATCCGCACGCCGCGCTACGACGGGCGCCCGGACATGCTGCGGGCCAGCGTCAACGGCTATCTCACCGACGTGGTCTACGACCTGGAGAACGACGCCTTCTACTGCGCCTCGGACCTCAACGAGATCGACCCACCCGCCTACATCCCCCAGGCCGGCCGGCGCGGCCTGGTGCCGGCACCGCCAGACCGCGAGATCGACCATGGCACCCGCACTGCCAGCCTGCGCGCGCTGGGTGTCGACTTGTCCTTGCCGGTGGAGATCCCCCGGCCACTGCCCGAAGACAGCCTGGGCAGGATTCCCAGCCATGCCATGAGCGTCTGGCTGGGCGACCGGACCCTCGGCGAGGAGTTGCTGGCCAATATCGCCAACAATGCCCAGCGCCTGCATGAAGCGGGCTTCAGCTACCGTTTCTATCTCTCACGGACCTGGCCCGAGGCGTTCGAACGCAACCTGCGCCTGCTCAGGGAACGAGCCCCGACCCTGGAGGTGCTGCCGCTGGAAGATCAGCCGGTCTACGAAGCGTTTACCCGCACTCCGGGGTTCAGCCAGTACCAGGCGGCGATCGACGGCAATGGCGGGCTGGCGCGCAACTTCTCTTCCGCCTCCGATGTGCTGCGTTACCACCTGCTGTTCCATGAGGGTGGCTTGTACATGGATGTGGACGACACGCTGCTGGCCGAGGGCCTGCGCACCATGACCATCGCTGGCGTGCGCCACGAGGAGTACGGCGAGTCGCTGCGCAGCCTGCCGCTGAAGACCACCAGCAACGGCCTGCTGCTGCATCCGCCGCTGTCCAACGAACTGCTCGGCATGAACACCCAGTTCAATGGCAGCATGATCGGCAGCCATCCCGGCAACCCGACACTGCTGGCGATCACCGAGGAATTGCGTCTGCGCTACGAGGCGATGCCGGACTTCTACAACCACCGCCCCGACCGCACCCTGGATCCGGCGGCCTTCCATCACTACAGCGCCACCCTCAACCGCCTCACCGGGCCGGCCATGCTGACCGATGTGGTCATGCGTGAGCTGCCTGTGCTGCGGGTACTAAGGGAGGTCAACAATTTCTATGTGGTGCCGAACTTCAATGCGGCGCCGTTCATCGATCTGGAGGCGTTCGAGACGGCGAAAAGGCACTACCTGCCACTGAACCGGATTGCCCGGATCGGCAGTAACAATTCCTGGGTGGATACCTGAGCCGAAGGGAGATTTGGAGAACAGGCTCAGGAGAGACGCGCCTCCTGTGGGAGCTGGCTTGCCAGCGAATGCGATGGTGGGTTCACTACAGCATTCGCTGGCAAGCCAGCTCCCACGAGCGCCACCAAATCAATGAGTTATGCATTGATCTGCAGGACAGCGCAGCCCGTAGCGAAGCACTCAGCTCTTGTGCAACTTGCGCATCAACTCCGCCTCGGCCTGGGTCAGGCCGCAGGTCTGGGTCAGTTCGTCAACGCTGGCGCCCATCCCCACCAAGCGTGCCGCCTGAGCGAACGACAGGCTGTTGGGGTCGCGCTGTTCCAGTTGCAGGAGCTTTTCCGGCAGGGGCGACACCGTTGCCCGCAGCTCGTGCAAGGCATCGCCCATGGACACCGACAGGTTCTGGTAATCGTCCAGGCGCTTGTGCAGGTCCTTGATGCGCTGGTCGCGCAGCGCATCACCCTGGGCCTGTTGCGCGGCGATCTCGCGCTGGCGCTTGCTGTAGTTGATGAACAACCAGGCACTGGCTGCCCACAGCACCGCCAGGAATACGACCGCAACCTCCAGAATCAACTCAGATGTTCTCCAGCTCGGACCATTCTTCCTCGGTCATCATCTTGTCCAGCTCGACCAGGATCAGCAGTTCGCCGTTCTTGTTGCACACGCCCTGGATGAACTTGGCCGATTCTTCGTTACCGACGTTCGGCGCGGTTTCCACTTCGGACTGACGCAGGTAGACCACTTCGGCCACGCTGTCGACGAGGATGCCAACTACCTGCTTGTCCGCCTCGATGATGACGATCCGGGTGTTGTCGGTGACATCGCTTGGCACCAGGCCGAAGCGCTGGCGGGTGTCGATCACGGTGACCACGTTGCCGCGCAGGTTGATGATGCCCAGCACGTAGCTCGGTGCACCCGGTACCGGGGCGATCTCGGTGTAGCGCAGCACTTCCTGGACCTGCATCACGTTGATGCCGTAGGACTCGTTGTCCAGGCGGAAGGTAACCCATTGCAGGATCGGATCTTCGGAACCTTGTCCAGACGTCTTTTTCATTCCCCTAACCCTCAAAAACCGCCGTCGGCGGAGTGCTCAGTGCGGTCGCGCGAGCAGGCGCGACCGATCATTTATGTCCCAGCTGCATCTTCTTGACGGCGCCACTGGCGATCAGCTCGGCCAGTTCGGCGACGTCCAGCAATGCACACATGTGTTCTATCACCGTGCCGGCCAGCCATGGCCGCTGGCCACGCTGGGAACGCCACTTGATCTCGCTCGGGTCCAGGCGCAACGAGCGGCTGACCTGGTGAACGGCCAGCCCCCACTCGTAGCCCTGCACCGAAATCACGTACTGCAGGCCTTCGCGGAAATCGTCGCGGTAGCGCTCGGGCATGACCCAGCGCGCGGTGTCGAGCACCTTCAGGTTGCCGGCGTGGCTCGGCAGGATGCCGAGGAACCATTCCGGCTGGCCGAACAGCGGGGTCAGCTCCTGGCCGGCCAGGGCATAGATCGAACCCAGGCACACCAGGGGCACCGCCAGGGTCAGCCCGGCGACATCGAACAGCAGGCATTCGAACGGCTCGGCAGCCCATGACGGGCGGCCGTCCACGCTTTTCGGCGGCTGTGGCGGTGCCGGCAGATGGACTTCCACCAGCGGTTCGACCCGCGGCGGTGCCTCGACCTTGGCCTCTACCACTTCGGCGAGCTTCTCCACCACCGGTTCGACGACAGGCGCCACCTTGAGCGCCGGTGCCGCCACCGGCACACGAATGGGAGCAGGCTCGGCGAAGATCACCGGGGCACTGCGCGCGGCCAGGGTCTCGCGGCGGGCATCGCGGGCCTGCTCTTCGAGTACCGCAGCCTGGAATTCATCCAGCACTTCGCTGGCCTGCGCCACTTCCACCACCGGCGCGGCCACGGCGACCACGGCAGGCGCCGGTGCGACCAGGGTCTCGACGACGATCTCTTCGGTCGCCTCCTGCAGCAGTCCGTCGAGGTAGGACTGCAAGGCCATCTGCGGCTTGGTGGCCAGGGGTTGCGGACGATTCATCAGGCCACCTGCGACATGGCTTTCTGCTGGGTCAGCAGGTGCTTGAGCAATGTCCGGTAGGCCACCACGCCCCGGCTCTTGGCATCGTATTGCGACGGCGTCACCCCGGCCCGGCTGGCATCGCGCAGGCGCGTATCGACCGGGATGTAGCCCTGCCAGATGTTGTCCGGATAGGCGTCGCGCAGCACCTTGAGGGTGCCCATGGAAGCCTGGGTACGCCGGTCGAACAGGGTCGGCACGATGTGGTACGGCAAGGCCTGGCGGCGCGAGCGGTTGACCATGGCCAGGGTGCTGACCATGCGCTCCAGGCCCTTCACCGCGAGGTATTCGGTCTGCACCGGGATCACCAGCTGCTGGCTGGCGGCCAGGGCATTGACCATCAGCACGCCGAGCAGCGGCGGGCTGTCGATGATGGCGTAGTCGAAGTCCTGCCAGAGCTGCGCCAGACTCTTGGCGATCACCAGGCCGAGGCCGTTCTGCCCGGGGGACTGGCGTTCGAGCACCGCCAGCGCAGTGCTGGACGGCAGCAGCGAGATCTTTTCGTTGCTGGTCGGCAACAGCAGTTGCCCGGGCAAGCCGTCGGGCACGCTGCCCTTGTGCTGGAACAGGTCGAAGCTGCTGTGCTCCAGGGTGTCGGGGTTATGGCCGAAATAGCTGGTCATCGACCCGTGCGGATCGAGGTCGACGACGACCACGCGCCGACCGGCGTCGGCCAGCAGGCCTGCCAGGGCGATGGACGTGGTGGTCTTGCCTACGCCACCTTTTTGATTGGCTACTGCCCAGACTCTCATGCGCTGCTTCCTCCCGGTCAGACCGTTGCCAGCCGGGATCGTTTAAAAGGTCGACGACGACGGAGTTTTGACGGGATTGCTCCCGGACGTCGGTGATACAACGGGCGGTGCAGTTTGTGTGCCAGCCCGCTTGAGTGCTGCATCCGGCTGCGCATTGGCGGTACCGGTACCGGTCAGGCTGCGGCGCACATCCAGATTGCGCGAAATCACCAGCACCACACGACGGTTCTTCGCCCGTCCGTCAGCGGTGGCATTGGTCGCGATCGGCTGGAACTCGCCATAGCCCACCGAGGCCAGGCGCGCCGGGTTGACCCCTTCCATGGCCAGCAGGCGAACGATGCTCGCCGCCCGCGCCGACGACAGCTCCCAGTTGGTCGGGTACTGCGCAGTGCGGATCGGCTGGTCATCGGTGAAGCCTTCGACGTGCACCGGGTTGGCGAACGGCTTGATGATGTTCGCCACCTTTTCGATCAGGTTGAACGCGATATCGCTGGGCATGGCATCGCCGCTGCCGAACAGCAGCGAGGAGTTGAGCTCGATCTCGATCCACAGCTCGTTGCCGCGCACGGTCATCTGGTCGCTTTTGATCAGGTCGCCAAAGGCTTCCATCACCTGGTCGGTAATGGTTTTCAGCGGGTCGGCAGTGGACTGGGCCAGGCCGGCGTCGGTCTGCTCGCTGTCCTTGACCAGCGGCTGCGCCGGGCGGGTGCTGAGCGGCCGCTCCTCGCCGATGGGGATCGGCCGGGTGCTGCGTTCGGACTCGCTGAACACGCCGATCAGCGCCTGGGACATGATCTTGTACTTGCCCTCGTTGATCGAGGAAATCGAGTACATCACCACGAAAAAGGCGAACAGCAGGGTGATGAAGTCCGCGTAGGACACCAGCCAGCGTTCGTGATTTTCGTGTTCCTCGACCTTGCGACGACGGGCCATGACTACTCCATGAAGCCCTGGAGCTTCAGTTCGATCGAGCGCGGGTTCTCGCCTTCGGCGATGGACAGCAGCCCTTCCAGGAGCATTTCCCGGTAACGCGACTGGCGCATCACCTGGGCCTTGAGCTTGTTGGCCACCGGCAGCAGGATCAGGTTGGCACTGGCCACGCCGTAGATGGTGGCGACGAAGGCCACGGCGATGCCGTTACCCAGTTGCGACGGGTCGGCCAGGTTGCCCATGACGTGGATCAGGCCCATCACCGCACCGATGATGCCGATGGTCGGCGCATAGCCGCCCATGCTTTCGAACACCTTGGCGGCCTGGATATCCCGGGCTTCCTGGGTCAGGAAATCCACTTCGAGGATGCTGCGGATGGCTTCCGGCTCGGAGCCGTCCACCAGCAGTTGCAGGCCCTTGCGCGCATACGGGTCGGGTTCGGCGTCAGCCACGCCTTCCAGGCCGAGCAGGCCTTCCTTGCGCGCGGTGAGGCTCCAGTTGACCACCCGGTCGATGCCGCCGGCCAGGTCGACCCGTGGCGGAAAGAGGATCCAGCCGAAGATCTGCAAGGCACGCTTGAACGAGCTCAGCGGCGACTGCAACAGCGCCGCTGCCAGGGTGCCGCCGAGCACGATCAGGGCCGCCGGTCCGTTGAGCAGCGCACCGACGTGACCGCCTTCGAGAAGGTTGCCGCCAACGATTGCGACGAAGGCGAGAATGATGCCGAGAAGGCTGAGAACATCCATCAGATGCAAGCCTCGACCAGGTGGCGACCAATATCGTCGAGGCCATAGACCGCGTCGGCCAGGTTGGCCTTGACGATGGCCATGGGCATTCCGTAGATCACGCAGCTGGCTTCATCCTGGGCCCACACCTGGCTACCGCCCTGCTTGAGCAGCCGCGCGCCTTCGCGTCCGTCGGCACCCATGCCGGTGAGCACCACCGCCAGCACCTTGTCGCCGAAGGACTTGGCCGCCGAACCGAAGGTGATGTCCACGCATGGCTTGTAGTTGAGGCGTTCGTCCCCCGGCAGGATCTTCACCATGCCGCGCGCGTCGACCATCATCTGCTTGCCACCCGGGGCCAGCAGGGCCAGGCCGGGACGCAGCATGTCGCCGTCCTCGGCTTCCTTGACGCTGATCTTGCATAGCTTGTCGAGGCGTTCGGCGAAGGCCTTGGTGAAGGCCGCCGGCATGTGCTGGATCAGCACGATGGGCGCCGGGAAGCCGGCCGGCAACTGGGTCAGGACCCGTTGCAGGGCGACCGGACCGCCAGTCGAGGTACCGATGGCGAGCAGCTTGTAGGCCTTGCGCTTGGGTGCCGGCGAATGACTCGCGGCAGGGGCCGGCGCCGGCGCGGGTGCCGCGCTGCGGCTTGGCAGCGGAGACGGCGCGCGGGCCGAGCCGAGGGACGAGACCGGGCTGGAAGACGTGGTGCTGACCGCTGGCAGCGAGCTGGAGTAGCTGCTGAAGCGGCGATTGCTGCGGGAGATGGTGTGGACCTTCTCGCAGAGCATCTGCTTGACCTTGTCCGGGTTGCGCGAGATGTCCTCGAAGTTCTTCGGCAGGTAGTCCACCGCGCCGGCATCCAGGGCGTCCAGGGTTACCCGGGCGCCTTCGTGGGTCAGCGAGGAGAACATCAGCACCGGAGTCGGGCAGCGTTGCATGATGTGGCGAACCGCGGTGATGCCGTCCATGGTCGGCATCTCGTAGTCCATGGTGATCACGTCGGGCTTGAGCGCCAGGGCCTGGTCGATCGCTTCCTTGCCGTTGGTGGCGGTACCGACCACCTGGATGGTCGGGTCCGCCGAGAGAATTTCCGAGACACGGCGGCGGAAGAAACCGGAATCATCCACCACCAGGACCTTGACTGACATAAACACTCCATTAGAAGGCGCGCCGTGCAGGCCGCGCCTCCGGGATCAGATTCGCCGTGCGGCGTAACGCTTGAGCATGCTCGGTACATCGAGGATCAGCGCGATGCGCCCGTCACCGGTGATGGTGGCGCCCGACATGCCCGGGGTGCCCTGGAGCATCTTGCCCAGCGGCTTGATGACCACCTCCTCCTGACCCACCAGCTGGTCGACGACGAAGCCGATGCGCTGGGTGCCGACGGAAAGGATCACCACGTGGCCTTCATGCTGCTCTTCATGAGCGGCGGAACTGACCAGCCAGCGCTTGAGGTAGAACAACGGCAGCGCCTTGTCGCGCACGATCACCACTTCCTGGCCGTCGACCACGTTGGTCCGCGACAGGTCGAGGTGGAAGATCTCGTTGACGTTGACCAGCGGGAAGGCGAAGGCCTGGTTGCCGAGCATGACCATCAGGGTCGGCATGATCGCCAGGGTCAATGGCACCTTGATGACGATCTTCGAGCCCTGGCCCTTGGCCGAGTAGATATTGATCGAACCGTTGAGCTGGGAAATCTTGGTCTTCACCACGTCCATGCCGACGCCGCGGCCGGACACGTCGGAGATCTCGGTCTTGGTCGAGAAGCCCGGGGCGAAGATCAGGTTGTAGCAGTCCGATTCGCTCAGGCGGTCGGCCGCATCCTTGTCCATCAGGCCCTTTTCCACGGCCTTGGCGCGCAGCACTGCCGGGTCCATGCCCTTGCCGTCGTCGGAGATGGACAGGAGGATGTGGTCGCCCTCCTGCTCCGCCGCGAGGATCACCTTGCCGCCGCGGGACTTGCCGGACGCTTCACGCTCTTCCGGGGTCTCGACGCCGTGGTCGACGGCATTGCGCACCAGGTGGACCAGCGGGTCGGCCAGGGCCTCGACGAGGTTCTTGTCGAGGTCGGTCTCTTCGCCGACCAGCTCCAGGTTGATCTCTTTCTTGAGCTGGCGGGCCAGGTCGCGAACCAGGCGCGGGAAGCGCCCGAAGACCTTCTTGATCGGCTGCATGCGGGTCTTCATGACCGCGGTCTGCAGGTCGGCGGTGACCACGTCGAGGTTCGACACGGCCTTGGACATGGCCTCGTCGCCGCTGTTCAGGCCCAGGCGGACCAGGCGGTTACGCACCAGCACCAGCTCGCCGACCATGTTCATGATCTCGTCCAGCCGTGCGGTATCGACGCGCACGGTGGTTTCCGCCTCGCTGGCCGGCGGGTGCTTGTCGGCACCGGCAGCGGGTGCGGCGGCCTGGCGGGCAGGCGCGGCTGCGGCGGCTGGCTTGGCAGCAGGAGCCGGCGCCGGCTTGGCGGCCGGTTTGGCCACGGCAGCGGTGGCCGCTGGCGCTGCAACCGCCGGGGCGGCACTGGCGCTCACCGCATCGGCGGCGAACTTGCCCTTGCCGTGCAGCTGGTCCAGCAGCGCTTCGAACTCGTGTTCGGTGATGTGATCGTCGCTGGAAGCGGCGGCCACTTCGACTTCGGGTGCTGGCGCAGCAGCGACCGCGCCCGGCAGGCCGTCGACGGCAAAGGAACCCTTGCCATGCAACTGGTCGAGCAGGGCCTCGAATTCGGCGTCGGTGATTTCGTCGCTCGGCTCGGCACCGGCTTCGGCAACCGGCGCGGCGGCAGTGGTGGCCCCCGGCAGGCTGTCGGCGGCGAACTGGCCCTTGCCATGCAACTGGTCGAGCAGGGATTCGAACTCGGCGTCGGTGATTTCGTCGCTGGCGACTTCGGCTTCGGCCTCTACGGCCTGTGCCTGGTCATGGACGGCGCCGAGCGAGTCGAGCAACTGCTCGAATTCGCTGTCGGTGATATCGCCGGACGCGGCAGCCACCGGCTCCGGCTCGGCAACCACCGGCGCTGCCGGGGCGGCCGCTGGCGCGGCACCGGCAGGTTCCGCCAGGCGCGCCAGGGCGCCGAGCAGTTCCGGAGTGGCCGGGGTGATGTCGGTGCGCTCGCGGACCTGGCCGAACATGCTGTTGACCGTGTCCAGGGCTTCCAGGACCACGTCCATCAGTTCGGAATCGACCCGGCGCTCTCCCTTGCGCAGGATGTCGAAAACGTTCTCGGCGATGTGGCAGCACTCCACCAGCTCGTTGAGCTGGAGGAAGCCGGCGCCCCCTTTTACAGTGTGAAAACCGCGAAAGATCGCATTGAGCAGGTCCGCATCATCCGGACGGCTTTCCAGCTCGACCAGTTGCTCGGACAGTTGCTCAAGAATTTCGCCGGCCTCTACCAGGAAATCCTGAAGGATTTCTTCATCGGCGCCGAAGCTCATCAAACGTGCTCCCTAAAAACCCAGGCTGGACAGCAGATCATCGACATCGTCCTGACCGGACACGACATCTTCACGTTTATCGGCATGAATCTGTGGCCCTTCACCCCGAGTCGGATTTTTACTTTCGTCTTTCTCAGCATGCAGCTGCTGGCGGTCATGCTCGATACCGGCGAAGCGGTCGACCTGACTGGCCATCAACACGAGCTTGAGGAGGTTCTTCTCGACCTCGGTGACCAACGAGGTCACCCGCTTGATCACCTGGCCGGTCAGGTCCTGATAGTCCTGGGCCAGGAGAATATCGTTGAGGTAGCCACTGACTTTGTGGCTGTCCTCGGCGCTGCGCGCCAGAAACCTGTCGACACGCTGGACCAGTTCACGAAACTCCGACGCTGCCACTTCCCTGCGCATGAAGCGCTGCCAATCGGCGTGCAGTGCGTGAGCTTCGTCACCCAGTTCGTGGAGCACGGGCGTCCCTTGCTCGACCAGGTCCATGGTGCGGTTCGCCGCCGCCTCGGTGAGCTTGACCACATAGGCCAGGCGCTCGGTGGCGTCGGTGATCTGGGAAATTTCCTCGGCCTGCGGCATGTGCGTGTCGATCTGGAAACTGACGATCGCACTGTGCAGCTCTCGCGTGAGCTTGCCGACTTCCTGGTACAGGCCGCGGTCACGGGTCTGGTTCAGCTGATGGATCAGTTGCACCGCGTCGCCGAACTGGCCTCGTTCGAGGCTCGCGACCAGCTCCTGGGCATGTTTCTTCAGGGTCGATTCGAAATCGCCCAAAGATGATTCTTTATGGTCCATAGCGCCCCCGTTCACGCATCAACCGTTGACGCGTTCGAAGATCTTTTCGATTTTCTCTTTCAGCACCTGGGCGGTGAAAGGCTTCACGACGTAGCCGTTGACCCCGGCCTGGGCGGCTTCGATGATCTGCTCGCGCTTGGCTTCGGCGGTGACCATCAGCACCGGCAGGTGTTTCAGGCGCTCTTCCGCGCGTACCTTGCGCAGCAGGTCGATGCCGGTCATGCCGGGCATGTTCCAGTCGGTGACGAGGAAGTCGAAGTTACCGGTTTCCAGCATGGGCAGCGCGGTGGTGCCGTCGTCGGCCTCGTGCGTGTTGGTGAAGCCCAGGTCACGCAACAGGTTCTTGATGATCCGCCGCATCGTCGAAAAGTCGTCAACGATGAGGATTTTCATTTCTTTGTTCAATTAGACCTCCAAGCAGTCTTTAACGCGCTCAGCGCTGGGCGCGCGTTCAATCAATTCCGGCTACCACGTTGTTACGACTGCATCGAGCGATCGCTCAACGCGCCCGCCATTCCCCCAACCGGCTGCGCAGACGGGCCGCGCACTGGCTATGCAACTGGCTGACGCGTGACTCGCTGACCCCCAGGACCTCACCGATTTCCTTGAGGTTCAGCTCTTCGTCGTAGTACAGGGCCAGGACCAGACGCTCGCGTTCCGGCAGGTTGGCGATCGCGTCGGCCAGGGCTGCCTGAAAGCGCTCGTCTTCCAGATCGCGCGAAGGCTCGAGCTGGGCACTGGCACCATCCTCGTGCAGCCCTTCATGCTCGCCGTCCTGCAACAGGTCGTCGAAGCTGAACAGGCGGCTGCCCAAGGTATCGTTCAAAATCCCGTAGTAATCATCGAGACTCAATTGAAGTTCGGCAGCAACCTCGTGATCTTTAGCGTCACGGCCGGTTTTTGCTTCAATTGCACGAATCGCGTCGCTGACCATGCGGGTATTGCGGTGTACCGAACGCGGCGCCCAGTCGCCCTTGCGCACTTCATCGAGCATGGCGCCACGGATACGGATGCCGGCATAGGTCTCGAAACTGGCGCCCTTGCTCGAGTCGTACTTGTTGGAGACTTCGAGCAGGCCGATCATCCCGGCCTGGATCAGGTCCTCCACCTGCACGCTGGCCGGCAGCCGCGCCAACAGGTGGTAGGCGATGCGCTTGACCAGCGGCGCGTAGCGCTCGATCAGTTCGTATTGGGCGTTACGTGAAGCCTTGCTGTACATCTGGTAACCGCTGGCGCTCATAGCACAGGTCCCGCACTGGTCGGCTGTACCAGACGCTCGACGAAGAACTCCAGGTGTCCGCGCGGGTTGGCCGGCAGCGGCCAGCTATCGACCTTCTGGGCGATCGCCTTGAAAGCCAGCGCGCACTTGGAACGCGGGAAGGCTTCGTAGACCGCTCGCTGCTTCTGCACAGCCTTGCGCACGCACTCGTCGTAGGGCACTGCACCGACGTATTGTAGGGCGACATCGAGGAAGCGATCCGTGACCTTGGTCAACTTGGCGAACAGGTTGCGCCCTTCCTGGGGGCTCTGCGCCATGTTGGCGAGGACGCGGAAACGGCTCATGCCGTAGTCACGGTTGAGCAACTTGATCAGGGCATAGGCGTCGGTGATCGAGGTGGGTTCGTCGCAGACCACCAGGAGCACTTCCTGGGCCGCACGGACGAAGCTGACCACCGAGTCACCAATACCCGCAGCAGTGTCGATCACCAGCACGTCGAGGTTGTCGCCGATCTCGCTGAAGGCCTGGATCAGGCCGGCGTGCTGGGCCGGGGCCAGGTGCACCATGCTCTGGGTGCCCGAGGCGGCGGGAACGATGCGCACGCCGCCCGGCCCCTGGAGGAGGACGTCGCGCAGCTCGCAGCGGCCTTCGATGACGTCGGCCAGGGTGCGTTTGGGGGTGAGCCCGAGCAGTACGTCGACATTGGCCAGGCCAAGGTCGGCGTCCAGCAGCATGACGCGACGGCCGAGTTCAGCCAGTGCCAGCGACAGATTCACCGACACGTTGGTCTTGCCAACGCCACCTTTGCCGCCGGTCACGGCGATCACCTGTACGGGATGCATGCTACCCATATTTGTTCTTTACCTTGTCTTGCTTAGACCGAGGCCACATGACGGGCCGCGCTGGCTACAACCGTGAAATGCCACGCCAACCCTGTGATGTAGGTACTTTGCAACTGATACATATCCACCTCAGCCGACACGCTTGCCGTCACTGTGGTACAGGTCGGCGAACATATCGGCCATGGCCTCCTCGCTCGGATCGTCCTGCATCTGCACACTCACCGCGCGGCTCACCAGTTGATGCCGCCGTGGCAGGTGCAGGTCGTCAGGAATGCGCGGGCCATCGGTGAGATAGGCGACGGGCAGTTCGTGACTGATGGCCAGGCTCAGGACTTCACCCAAGCTGGCGGTTTCATCGAGTTTGGTCAGGATGCAACCGGCCAGGCCGCAGCGCTTGTAGCTGTGGTAGGCGGCGGTCAGCACCTGTTTCTGGCTGGTGGTGGCCAGGACCAGGTAGTTCTTCGCCTGGATGCCGCGACCCGCCAGGGTCTCCAGTTGCATGCGCAGGGCCGGGTCGCTGGCCTGCAGGCCGGCGGTGTCGATCAGGATCACGCGCTTGCGCAGCAACGGTTCCAGCGCCTGGGCCAGGGACTGGCCGGGGTCGACGTGGGTGACCGAGACGTTGAGGATGCGCCCCAGGGTCTTGAGCTGCTCCTGGGCGCCGATACGGAAGCTGTCCATGCTCACCAGGGCCAGGTTCTGCGCGCCGTACTTGAGCACGTAGCGCGCCGCCAGCTTGGCCAGGGTGGTGGTCTTGCCCATGCCGGCCGGACCGACCATGGCGATCACCCCGCCCTCCTCGATCGGTTCGACTTCCGGTACGTGGATCATCCGCGCCAGGTGCGCCAGCAGCATGCGCCAGCCGTGGCGCGGATCGACGATTTCCTGGGTCAGGTCAAGCAGGTCGCGGGCCAGCGGGCCGGACAGGCCGATCCGCTGCAGACGTCGCCACAGGTTGGCCTGGTGCGGCTTGGCGCCTTGCAGCTGGGTCCAGGCCAGGGAGCCGAGCTGGACCTCCAGCAGCTCGCGCAGGCCGGACAGCTCGGAGCGCATGGAATCGAACAGGCGGCGGTCGATGGCCGAAGGCGCCGGCGCTGCCGGAGCGGGCGCGGGCTCTTCAAGGCGCGGCTCGACCAGTGGCTCGGAGGCGGTCAGCGGCAGGCCGGCGAACAACTGGCGGTTGCCGGTCTCGGTGTCGTCGCGGGTGCTCAGTTCGGCCTGGGCGGTGGCGATGCGCGACTGGGTCTTGCGCAGCTCGTCTTCCAGCTCGGCGTTGGGCACCCGTGGCGCAAGGGCGGACAGCTTGTAGTCCAGCGCAGCCGTCAGCTCGACACCGCCAGCAATCCGTCGGTTGCCGATGATGGCGGCATCAGCCCCCAGCTCATCGCGAACCAGCTTCATGGCCTGACGCATATCGGCGGCGAAAAAACGCTTAACTTGCATAACCCACTACCTCAGCCGTTGGGGCCCACTGTGGCAACGATGGTGACTTGCTTGTTGTCAGGTATTTCCTGATACGCCAAAACATGCAAATTCGGTACGGCCAGGCGACCGAAACGCGAGAGCATCTGCCGGATCGGTCCCGCTACCAGCAGGATGGCCGGCTGACCTTGCATCTCCTGACGCTGGGCAGCCTCGATCAGCGAACGCTGAAGCTTTTCAGCCATGCTCGGCTCAAGAAGAACACCATCTTCCTGACCTTGCCCGGCCCTTTGCAGACTATTGAGCAAGATCTGTTCCAACCTTGGCTCAAGGGTGATCACAGGCAGCTCGGACTCAGTGCCGACAATGCTTTGCACGATAGCGCGACACAATCCGACGCGGACTGCGGCGACCAGTGCGGCGGTATCTTGACTCTTGCTCGCATTGTTGGCGATCGCTTCGGCGATGCTACGGATATCCCTGACGGGAACCTGTTCCGCCAACAGGGCCTGGAGCACCTTGAGCAAGCCGGACAGCGACAGCACACCGGGGACGATTTCCTCGGCCAGTTTCGGCGAGCCCTTGGCCAGCACCGCCAGCAGTTGCTGAACCTCTTCATGGCCGATCAGCTCATGGCAGTGCTTGTAGAGAATCTGGTTGAGGTGGGTAGCGACCACGGTACTGGCATCGACCACCGTATAGCCCAGGGACTGCGCCTGGCTGCGCTGACCGACGTCGATCCACACCGCCTCCAGGCCGAAGGCCGGGTCGCGCGCGGAAATGCCGCTGAGGGTGCCGAACACCTGGCCCGGGTTGATGGCCATTTCCCGCTCGGGGAAGATTTCCGCCTCGGCCAGGATCACCCCCATGAGGGTCAGGCGGTAGGTGCTTGGCGCCAGGTCGAGGTTGTCGCGGATATGCACGGTGGGCATGAGGAAGCCGAGATCCTGGGAGAGCTTCTTGCGCACCCCCTTGATCCGCGCCAGCAACTGCCCACCCTGGTTGCGGTCGACCAGCGGAATCAGGCGGTAGCCCACTTCCAGGCCGATCATGTCGATCGGGGTGACATCATCCCAGCCCAGCTCCTTGGTCTCGGCGCTGCGCTGCGGCGATGGCAGCAGGTCCTGCTGGCGCTGCAACTCCTGGGCGGCCTTGACCTTGACCTGGTTCTGCTTCTTCCACACCAGGTAGGCGCCGCCACCGGCCAGCAGGCCGAGGCTGATGAAGGCGATATGCGGCATGCCGGGCACCAGGCCCATGACGATCATCAGCGCAGCGGATACCGCCAGCGCCTTCGGCGAGTCGAACATCTGCCGGTTGATCTGCTTGCCCATGTCTTCAGAGCCGGAGGCACGGGTCACCATGATCGCGGCGGCGGTGGACAGCAGCAGGGATGGCAACTGCGCCACCAAACCGTCACCGATGGTCAGCAAGGCGTAGACCCGACCGGCATCGCCGAAGGTCATGCCGTGCTGGACCATACCGATGGCCATGCCGCCGATCAGGTTGATGAACAGGATCAGCAGGCCGGCGATGGCGTCGCCGCGCACGAACTTGCTGGCACCGTCCATGGAGCCGTAGAACTCGGCTTCCTGGGCCACTTCGGCACGGCGGGCCTTGGCCTGGTCCTGGTTGATCAAACCGGCGTTGAGGTCGGCGTCGATGGCCATCTGCTTACCGGGCATGGCGTCGAGGGTGAAGCGCGCGCTCACCTCGGAGATCCGCCCGGCACCCTTGGTCACCACCACGAAGTTGATGATCATCAGGATGGCGAAGACGACGATACCGACCACATAGTTGCCGCCGATGACCACGTCACCGAAGGCCTGGATCACCTTACCGGCGGCGCCGTGACCATCATGACCGTGGAGCAGGACCACCCGCGTCGACGCGACGTTCAGCGCCAGGCGCAACAGGGTCGCCACCAGCAGGATGGTCGGGAACGCGGCGAAATCCAGGGGCCGCAGGGCGTACACGCAGACCAGCAGGACCACGATGGACAGGGCGATGTTGAAGGTGAAGAACACGTCCAGCAGGAACGGCGGGATCGGCAGCATCATCATGGCCAGCATGATCAGCAGCAGTACCGGTACCCCGATATTGCCGCGACCCAGGCTGCCAAGGTTGCTGCGCGCGCTGTTGATTAACTGAGAGCGATCCACCGGTCTTCCTCTTCAAGCAAAACTTTGACGCCGCAAGGGCGCTTGGCGCTGCTCTTTGCAAGAAGCTTTCCAACTTTCCAAATGAAGGATTGGGTGGGCCTGGGTACGCTATCGCTGGCAAGCCAGCTCCCACAGGTTTACCACTGCTCTCCAGAGCGGCGCTGTACCTGTGGGAGCTGGCTTGCCAGCGATGAGGACCTTGAGAGCGCAGGAAAAATCAGGAATCCCGGCGCAGATCCGGCGGAATCGGCAGGTCCTTGAGCGGTTCCGGCGCCTTGCCCTTGCCGGCCTGGTACTGGCGGATCTGGTAGACATAGGCCAGCACCTGGGCCACGGCCAGGTACAGCCCGGCGGGGATCTCCTCCTCCAGCTCGGTGGAGTAGTAGATCGAGCGCGCCAGCGCCGGCGACTCCAGCAGCTGGATATTATGCTGCACGGCGATCTCGCGGATCTTCAGGGCGATGAAGTCGGTGCCCTTGGCCAGCAACAGCGGTGCCGAGCCCTTCTCCGGGTCGTATTTGAGCGCCACGGCATAGTGGGTCGGGTTGGTGATGATCACGTCGGCCTCGGGCACCGCGGCCATCATGCGCCGCTGCGAGATCTCGCGCTGGACCTGGCGGATGCGCTGCTTGACCTCGGGCTTGCCCTCTGTGTCCTTGTATTCGTCGCGCACTTCCTGCTTGGTCATCATCAGCTTCTGCTTGGCCTGCCAGAGCTGGATCGGCACGTCCACCGCAGCGATCAGCAAGAGTCCGCAAGCCATCCACATGGCGCTCCAGCCCACCACCTGGACACTGTGGATGATCGCCTGGTCCAGCGGCTCGTTGGCAATCGCCAGCAGGTCGTTGCGGTCGGCCGAGAGCACCGCCAGCGCCACCAGCAGGATCACGAAGAACTTGGCGATGGCCTTGAGCAACTCGGCCACCGAATGCATGGAGAACATGCGCTTGATCCCGGCCAGCGGGTTCATCCGGCTGAATTTCGGCGCCAGGGTGCCCGTGGCGAACAGCCAGCCACCCAGCGCCACCGGACCGATCAGCGCCGCCAGCAACAGCACCAGCAACACCGGCTGGGTGGCAAGGATGGCCAGCTTGCCGGAGCTGAGCAGGAAGATGCCCATGTAGCGCTCGTCCATCAGCACTTCCCGCGGCAGGCTGAAGTTGCTGCGCATGATCTCCATCAGCGCCCCGGCCAGATAGCCGCCAAACGCCAGCAGCCCGCCAGCACCAGCGAGCATCACCGCAACGGTGTTGAGCTCCTTGGAACGGGCGATCTCGCCTTTTTCCCGGGCGTCGTTCTTGCGTTTCTCGGTGGGGTCTTCTGTCTTGTCCTGACCGCTTTCGCTCTCTGCCATGCTCAGCGCGCCCGTGCCAGTTCACGCAGCCATTGCAGCGCCTCGGACGCCAACGACTGGTAGTGGGAAAGGATGTCCGCCAGACCGATCCAGAACAGGCCCATGCCGATCACCAGGGTCAGCGGGAAACCGATGGCGAAGATGTTCAATTGTGGCGCCGCCCGGGTCATCACGCCAAAGGCGATGTTGATCACCAGCAGCGAGGTGATCACCGGCAACACCAGCAGCAGCGAGGCACCGAGCACCCAGCCCATGCGCCCGACCAGTTCCCAGAAGTGGTTGACCATCAACCCGCCGCCCACCGGCAGCGTGGTGAAGCTTTCGGTCAGCACCTCGAACACCACCAGGTGACCGTTCATCGAGAGGAACAGCAGGGTCACCAGCATGGTCAGGAACTGGCTGATCACCGTGGTGTTGACGCCGTTGGCCGGGTCGACCATGGAGGCGAAGGCGAGACCCATCTGGATCGCGACGATCTGCCCGGCGATGACGAAGGCCTGGAAAAACAGTTGCAGGGACAAACCGAACAACGCGCCGATGATGATCTGTTCGCCGATCAGCAGCATGGCGCTCATGTCCAGCGCCTGCACCGGTGGCATCGGCGGCAGGGCCGGAACGATGACCACGGTGATGGCCACGGCGAAATACAGGCGAATCCGTTGCGGCAGCAGCGAGGTACCGAACACCGGCATGGTCATCAGCACCGCCGCCACGCGAAACAGCGGCAGCATGAAGCTGGCCACCCACGTGGAGATCTGCGTGTCGGTCAGTTCGAGCATGGCGCCCTCAGCCGATCAGCTGCGGGATGCTGCCGTACAACGACAGGATGTACTCCATGAACTTCTGCACCAGCCACGGCCCGGCGACGATCAGGGTGACCAGCATCACCAGCAGGCGCGGCAGGAAGCTCAGGGTCTGTTCGTTGATCTGGGTGGCGGCCTGGAACATCGCCACCAGCAGGCCGACCAGCAGGCTCGGCACCACCAGCACCGCGACCATCAGGGTGGTCAGCCACAGCGCATCGCGAAACAGGTCTACCGCGACTTCGGGTGTCATGTCGTACTCCTCCGGCGGTCGCTAGACGCCGCCGAAACTGCCGGCGAGCGTGCCGATGATCAAGGCCCAGCCATCCACCAGGACGAACAGCATGATCTTGAACGGCAGGGAAATGATCAGCGGCGACAGCATCATCATGCCCATGGCCATCAGCACACTGGCGACCACCAGGTCGATGATCAGGAACGGGATGAAGATCATGAAGCCGATCTGGAAGGCGGTCTTCAGCTCGGAGGTGACGAAGGCCGGGACCAGGATGGTCAGCGGCACCTGGTCGGGACCGGCGATGTCGGTGCGCTTGGACAGGCGCATGAACAGGTCGAGGTCGCTCTGCCGGGTCTGCGCCAGCATGAAGTCCTTCAGCGGCACCTGGGCCTTGTCCAGCGCCTGGGGCGCGGTCAGGGTCTCGGCGAGGTAAGGCTGCAGGGCGTCCTTGTTCACCCGGTCGAACACCGGCGCCATGATGAACATGGTCAGGAACAGGGCCAGACCGATGAGGATCTGGTTCGACGGCGTCTGCTGCAGGCCGAGGGCCTGGCGCAGGATGGAGAAGACGATGATGATCCGGGTGAAGCTGGTCATCAGGATGACGAACGCCGGGATGAAGCTCAGCGCGGTCATGATCAGCAGGATCTGCAGGCTGACCGAGTATTCCTGCTGGCCGTCCGTGCCGTTGGACAGGGTGATGGCCGGGATAGACAACGGATCGGCGGCCAGCGCCATCGGCGCCGCGAGCAGCAACAGCAGCGTCAATATCGTTCGCAATGCAGCCATCACGGCTTGTCCTTCTGGTCCTTGCCCAGCAGCTCCATCAGGCGCTGGGCGAATTCCGGCGTGGCCGGGCGGGTGCTGGCAGGCGCTTCGACGGGCCTGGCCATGACATGCAGGGTGGTAAGACTGCCCGGGGTATGCCCGACCAGGACCTGCTCGTCGCCCACCTGGACCAGCAGCAGGCGATCACGCGGGCCGACCTGGCGGCTGCCGACCACCTGGATCACCTGGTTGGCATTGGGCGCGGCGTTCTGCACCCGACGCAGCAGCCAGGCGAGAAAGAAGATCAGCCCCAGCACCAGCAACAGGCCAAGAACCAGCTGGGTCAACTGGCCGGCGACGCTACCGGAGGTCGCTGGCGCTACTGCGGTCGCCGCGGGCGTGGCGCCGACCTGCGCCGCCAGGCCCAGGGGCAGCCAGCAGAAACAGGCGGCCGCGGCCAGCAGGGAAAGAAGACGCTTCACTCAGCGCAGCTTCTTGATACGTTCGCTCGGGCTGATCACGTCGGTCAGGCGGATGCCGAACTTCTCGTTGACCACCACCACTTCGCCATGGGCGATCAGCGTGCCGTTGACCAGTACGTCCAGCGGCTCGCCGGCCAGGCGGTCGAGCTCGATCACCGAGCCCTGGTTGAGCTGCAGCAGGTTGCGGATGCTGATTTCGGTACTGCCCACTTCCATGGAGATGTTCACCGGGATGTCCAGGATCACGTCCAGGTTCGGGCCTTCCAGGCTGACCTGCTCGTTCGGACGCGGCGAGCTGCCGAACTCTTCCATCGGCAGACGGTTGGCACCGCCGCCGGAAGCGCCACTGTCGCCGGCCATCAGCGCGTCGATATCGGCCTGGCCGCCATCGCCGCTTTCGCTCAGGGCAGCCGCCCACTCATCGGCCAGGGCCTGCTCTTCCATCGAAGTAATGTCGTTTTCGTTAGCCATCTTGTCCTCGACAAGCAATCAAATCGGTTAATGAGGGGTCGGGCGATCAGCGCCGCTCGATCGGCGCCTTGATCTGCAGGGCCAGGGTGCCTTTGTGCGACCCCAGGCTGGCCTTGAACGACGGCACGCCGTTGGCGCGCACGATCAGGTCTTCCGGCAATTCCACGGGGATCACGTCGCCTGGCTGCATGTGAAGGATGTCGCGCAGCTTCAACTGGCGGCGGGCCACGGTGGCGCTCAGAGGGACGCTGACGTCCAGCACGTCCTCGCGCAGGGCCTTGACCCAGCGCTCGTCCTGGTCGTCCAGGTCGGACTGGAAACCGGCATCGAGCATTTCCCGCACCGGCTCGATCATCGAGTACGGCATGGTCACGTGCAGGTCGCCACCGCCGCCATCGAGTTCGATATGGAAGGTCGAGACCACCACCGCCTCGCTCGGCCCGACAATGTTGGCCATGGCCGGGTTGACCTCGGAGTTTATGTACTCGAAGTTGACCGGCATGATGGCCTGCCAGGCTTCCTTGAGGTCGACGAAGCACTGGTCAAGAACCATGCGCACCACGCGCAGCTCGGTCGGAGTGAACTCGCGCCCCTCGATCTTGGCGTGACGGCCGTCACCACCGAAGAAGTTGTCCACCAGCTTGAACACCAGCTTGGCGTCGAGGATGAACAGGGAGGTGCCACGCAGCGGCTTGATCTTGACCAGGTTGAGGCTGGTCGGCACATACAGCGAGTGCACGTATTCGCCGAACTTCATCACCTGCACGCCGCCCACCGCCACGTCGGCGGAGCGCCGCAGCAGGTTGAACATGCTGACGCGGGTATAGCGGGCAAAGCGCTCGTTGATCATTTCCAGGGTCGGCATGCGACCACGGACGATACGGTCCTGGCTGGTCAGGTCATAGCTCTTGACGCTGCCGGGATCGGAGCTGGATTCGGTTTGCACCAGGCCATCGTCGACGCCGTGCAGAAGGGCATCGATCTCATCCTGGGACAGCAGGTCCTGCACGGCCATCTTCGGCTCCTACTGCAATACGAAATTGGTGAACAGCAACTGGTCGACGACCAGTTTGCCGACTTCCTTCTGCGCCACTTCCTGAACGCTGGCGGTGGCCTTCTGCCGGAGCATTTCCTGGCCGACCGGGGTTGCCAGCGATTCGAAGGCCTGCCCGGAGAAGAGCATGACCAGGTTGTTGCGGATCACCGGCATGTGCACTTTCAGGGCGTCCAGCGCAGCCTGGTCGCGCGCCTGCATGGTGATGCTCACCTGCATGTAGCGCTGACGGCCGTTCTGGTTGAAGTTGACCACGAAGGCAGGCGACATGGATTCGTAGATGGCCGCCTGCTTGACGTTGGCCGCAGCGGCGGCTGGCTCGGCTTGCGCCTTGCTCTCGGACTTGTGCAGGAAGAACCAGGTCGCACCCACGGACAGGCCGATCGCCAGCAGCAGCGCCAGGACCAGTAGCAGGATCAGTTTGAGTTTGCCTTTAACGGCGGGGTCTTTGACTGCTTCGCTCTTCGCCATGCCAATAATCCGTCACTCACAGGAGGTTTGTTCCACTATGGCGTGTGGGCGAGCAAGTGTTATGCCAGTTTCGCGGACCAGAGAGGCGACACGCACCCTGTGGGAGCTGGCTTGCCAGCGATTGCGATGGTGAATTCACTACTGCCATCGCTGGCAAGCCAGCTCCCACAGGGTTGGTGCAAGAAGTCAGACCACGTAGTCGACGGTGCTGGAGCCGATGACGGTCTGCTGCTCTACCGGTGCACTGGCGGCAGCCACCTCGGTGTCGGCACCTTCGGCATTGCGCCGGGCAGCCACGCCGCTCATCTTCGGCGAGTCATCCTGGTTGCCGCTCTGCTGCTGGCGCGACTGGTCGGCGACGTTCACGTCAGGCTGGGCCAGGCCCTGCTGGCTGAACAGCTCGCGCAGGCGGTGCACCTGGCCTTCAAGCGCATCGCGAACCCCGGCGTGGCCACTGGCGAAGGTGATCTGGGTGGCCTGGTCGACCGCCATGTTCACCTTGATGTCGAGACGCCCGAGCTCCTTGGGCTCCAACTGGATATCGGCGGACTTGAGGTTCTGGCTGGACAGGTACATGACCCGGTTGACCAGGCCCTCGGTCCAGCCGTTCTGGTTCATCGCCAGGGGCTGGTGCAGCGGCGCGGGCGCCACGGCATTGGCGGTCTTCGGCGTGGCCGCCTGGGTCAGGCTGGCCAGACGGTTGGCGAAATCGTCGACCCGGGTGTCGCTGCTGGCGCCCTTGAGGTCCTTGAGGCCGTCGTCGATCAGGCCAGCAAAGGCCTTGTCGCCGCTTTCGGTCTGGCCGGCATCGGCATCGGCCGGCTGCAGCATCTGCGCCAGTGTATTGACAGCTGGTTGCTGGGACTGGGCAGTTTCCTGACCCGGTGTCTTGCTGGCATGGGCGGAGGTAGTGCCTTGGGCCTGGGCGTTCTGCTCCAGGGCCAGGCGCAGCACCGGCAGGTCGTCGAGGGCGTCGCTGTCCGGATCGAAGGGCTCTTCCGTTACCGGCGGCGCAGCGGCCAACTGGGCCTGCTGGCTGGCAGCCTGGATCACCGGGGCCACGGCTTCGGCCTGGGCCTGGAGCAACTGCGCACCCTGTGGAGCGTCGGTCAATTGACCCGCAACCAGGTTGGAATCCAGCGAGGACTGCGGGTCTGCCTCGGCGACGTCGCTGCCATCATCAGCCTGCGCTTCTGCCTTGGCCGGCACATCGCGGTCGTCAGGCAATTTGTTGCCACTATCGGCAATCTTGCCGTGCCCGGGGCCGTCGGGCTTGCCGCTGTTTGCCGCCGATTTGTCGACTCCGTCACGCTCTCGCACAGGCGCGTCGGCCTTGTTGCCGACCTGGTCGCGAGACTGCTGCGCATAGACCTGGGAAAAGTCCGAACCCTTGTCGTTGAGGGCCTGGGTGGCTTTGTCCAGGGTGCTGTTCTGGTTCCGCGCGCTCTTGGCTGCGACGCTGGATTGCAGCAATGGGTTTGATGCGACGGGCATGAAAAAGGTCTCCGCTACAGAAGCTCGTCATCACGAATAGCGAAGCCTACGCAAAAGTCGCGCCAGTTTTCCTCGAAGCTCAAACCGCCAGCGCTGTCAGCTGACTTTCACACGCTTGCACTCATCGCGAAAGACCTGGCGAACCTCGAGGAATTCACGGCATATCTGATGGATCAGATGCTCGACGTCGTACAGGGCATGCTTGTTGATCCGCTCTTCCAGCTGCCGGCACAGTTCGGCCAGTTGATGGGCGCCCATATTGCTGGCACTACCCTTGAAACTGTGCGCCTCCAGGCCCAGCGCTTCGGCGCTGCGCGCGGAGCAAAGATGGCGCAGGCGCGCCTCGGAATCCTCGAGGAAGGTTTCCAGCAGATTGATATAGCCTTCTTCCATGACATCCTGAAGGTCACTCAATACCTTGCGGTCAACATGAGTATCGGACACTTGTTCACTCCTTGATCAAGGCTGGGATTATGCCAGAGCGTCCCAGGCAAACTCCACGCGTGCCCGGCGTCCGCCATCGCTCCATTCGGCGTGGCGGCTCAAGCGGCGTACCAGGTTCAGCCCACGCCCGCTCAGGCGCTGCTCGACGGTAGGCGCTCCGTGCAATTTACTCATATCGAAGCCGCGGCCGCTGTCTTCGACATCGATAATGAGACGCCCTCCTCCCTTCCAGGGTTCCACCCGCAGCTCGAGACGGATATGACCGCTGTCCAGGGCCTGCAGGCGCCGGTTGCGCTCCTGGTAATAGGCGGTGAAACCCTGGGCATCGCGCTTGAGCGCCGAATCCAGTTGCAGCACCCCATGCTCCAGGGCATTGGAGTACAACTCGTTGAGCACGCTGTACAGCGCTGAGCTCTGCGTGCGCAGGCCGTGCACCTCTTGCAGCACCTGCATCAACCAGGGCAGAGGATTGAAGCGCTTGAGGGTCTGGGCGCGAAACTCGAAGGACAACGACCAGTCCAGCGGGCTCGACTGGCCACTGTCGGAATACACCAGCGGCGGCGGCATCACCTGCTCCGGGGCGACCACGGTGATTTCCAGCAGGCTGACATCATCCCGCGAACGCCCGCGAAAGGCCTCCAGGGCCAGCAGCACATCTTCGAACAGGTGCGCCGGATCGTGATTCTCGGCGAAGACCCGGTGCAGGCGCTCGACCCCGAACAGTTGATCGTTCTCGTCGCAGGTCTCGACCACACCATCGGTCAGCAGGAACAGGCGGTCACCCAAGGCTAGCGGCAGTACATCGGTGCGCTCGTCGAAGCGTTCGGAGGACAGCACCCCCAGCGGCAGATGTCGCGAGACCAGTGGCAACGCCTCGCCGCCAGCCGCCGGCAACAGGTAGCCGTCCGGCATGCCGCCATTCCACACCTCGACCACCCGCCGCTCGAAACTCAGGTTGAGCAGCAGCGCACAGCAGAACATATCCACAGGCAGGATGCGCTTGAGCTTGGCATTCATCTCGCGCAGGGTTTCCGCCAGGCCGTAGCCCTTGGCCGTCATGCCATAGAAGACCTCGGCCAGGGGCATGGCCCCCACCGCGGCGGGTAGGCCATGACCGGTGAAATCGCCGAGCAGCACATGCATCTCGCCGGTCGGCGTGAAGGCGGCCAGCAGCAGGTCGCCGTTGAACAGGGCGTAGGGCGATTGCAGGTAGCGGATGTTCGGCGCACTGAGGCAGCCGGCGTGGGCAATCTGGTCGAATACCGCCTTGGCCACGCGCTGCTCGTTGAGCAGGTGATTGTGGTGCAGGGCAATCTGGTCACGTTGCTCCAGCACCGTGGCCTGCAAGCGCCGCAGGCGATCCATGGCCTTGATCTTGGCCGCCAGCACCACCGGACTGTAGGGCTTGGCCAGAAAGTCGTCACCGCCGGCCTCCAGGCAGCGCACCAGCGCCGCGTCCTCGGTCAGCGAGGTGAGAAAGATGATCGGCACCAGCTCTTCACCGGCCAGCGCCTTGATCTGCCGCGCCGCTTCGAAGCCGTCCATCACCGGCATCACCGCATCCAGCAGTACCAGTTGCGGACGCTGCTCGGCGAACAGGGCCACGGCCAGCTTGCCGTTCTCGGCAGTGAGTACGCGATGCCCCTGCTTGCGCACGAGTGTCGCCAGAAGCAGACGGTCGGTGGCGCCGTCCTCGACGATCAGCACCGTCAGGGCATCGTGAGCACTCATGGCGCGACTCAAGAGATATCGAAGAGGTTTTCGAAATTGGAGATCGCCAGGATCTTGCGCACGTCGACGCTGGTGTTGATCACGCGGATCTGCGAGTCGTCGCCACCGGCGTAATCACGCAAAAGCAGGAGCATGCCCAGGGCCGAGCTGTCCAGGTAGGTGGCCTCCTTGAGATCGACGTCCACGCTGTCCGGGCGCGCCTGTCTTTTCTCGTAGGAGTCGCGAAATTCCTGATGCTTGCCGAAATCGAAACGACCCTTGACGCGGATCGTCAGCTTTTTCCCGTCCTGGGACAACTCGGATTCAACAGCCATGTTGGCGCTTCCTTCGAAGGTGGCGAGTGCGAACCTCTAGAAGGTTTAGCAGCCGGTCCTCGGCCCGGCAAGGCCGGCCGACCAGCGCTCGACCACTAGAAGTGGTCGTGCCGGGGAAGGCGCTGGGACAGTTCGTCGAGCAGCTTCTGCTCGCGCTTGTCTTCGAGCAGGCGCGCCTCTTCGATATAGCGCTGGACCAGCTTGCGCAGCCCCTCGACCCGCGCATAGGCCTCCTGCCAGGTACCGCGCGCGCTGTTGAGGTTGTTCTGATGCCAGACCAGGCTCTGGTGCTGCTGGGCTACCGCCGTGTCGAGCTGACCCAGAAAGCGCTGGAAACCCACCAGCCATTTGCCCGACACCCCTTGGCTACCGCGCTGCATCCATTGCTGCTGGTAATCGCTGCGAAACTGGTCGAGTTCGGCGAGCTTGGCCTGGGCCTGGTTGACCTGCTGCTGGAAGTGGCCGAGGCGCTGGGCGGCCTTGCGCTCGGCATCCTCGGCCATTTCCACCACCGGGGCCAGGCGGGCGGCGCGGCTGGGCTGGGCCATGGGCTATCAGCCCGCTGCCAGCGGGGTGAAGACCGCCGCCAGTTGTTCGCGGCTCTGCTCCTGGCTGACATTCTCGTTCAACCCCTGGCGCAGGAAGTGCACCAGTCGCGGCTGCAGCGAAATCGCCAGGTCGGTTTCCTTGTCGCCACCCGCCACGTAGGCACCGACGCTGATCAGGTCACGGCTCTGCGACAGTCGCGACCAGAGCTGCTTGAACTGCTGGGCCTGGGTCATCTGTTCCGGCGTGACCACCTGCGGCATGACCCGGCTGATGGACGCCTCGATATCGATGGCCGGGTAATGCCCCTCCTCCGCCAGGCGCCGCGACAGCACGATATGGCCGTCGAGCACACCCCGGGCCGAGTCGGCGATCGGATCCTGCTGGTCGTCGCCTTCGGAGAGCACGGTGTAGAAGGCGGTGATCGAACCACCGCCGGCCTCGCCATTACCGGCGCGCTCCACCAGCTTGGGCAGCTTGGCGAAGACCGACGGCGGATAGCCCTTGGTCGCCGGCGGCTCGCCGATGGCCAGGGCGATTTCCCGCTGGGCCTGGGCGAAACGGGTCAGGGAGTCCATCAGCAGCAGGACGTTCTTGCCCTTGTCGCGGAAATACTCGGCGATCCGCGTGCAGTACATGGCCGCACGCAAGCGCATCAACGGCGCGTCGTCCGCCGGCGAGGCCACCACCACCGAGCGCTTGAGCCCCTCGGTGCCGAGGATATGCTCGATGAATTCCTTTACCTCGCGGCCCCGCTCGCCGATCAGCCCGACCACGATGATGTCGGCCTCGGTGAAGCGGGTCATCATCCCCAGCAACACCGACTTACCCACACCGGTACCGGCGAACAGGCCAAGACGCTGGCCGCGGCCGACGGTCAGCAGGCCGTTGATGCTGCGGATACCGACATCCAGGGGCTGACTGATGGGGTCGCGGTTCAGCGGGTTGATGGTCGGGCCATCCATCGGCACCCAGTCCTCGGCCTTCATCCCGCCCTTGCCGTCAAGGGCACGACCGGCGCCGTCCAGCACCCGGCCGAGCATGCTCATGCCCATGGGCAGGCGGCCGCTGTCATCCAGCGGCACCACCCGCGCACCGGGGGCGATCCCGGCAACGCTGCCCACCGGCATCAGGAATACCTTGCCGCCGGAGAAGCCCATGACTTCGGCTTCGACTTCCACCGGGTGGTAGCTGTCATCGTTGATTACCTTGCAGCGGCTGCCAATGGCCGCGCGCAAACCCTCGGCCTCCAGGGTCAGGCCAACCATGCGCAGCAGGCGGCCTTCCACGACGGGCTGACCCGGCAGGCGAATAGCGTCGGCATAGGTGCCCAGGCGCTTGGCGAAACTGGTGCGATCAAGGCGCATCGCTGGTTTCCGCTGCCTCGGCTGGCACCTTCGGCTTGTCCAGCAGTTCGATATGCAGGTCCGGTGCGGCGGGATGCAGGCCCTGGTCGTGCAACTGGTCGAACAGTTGCTTCACCGCTTTCTCGATACGGGTTTCCATGGTCGCGTCGATACGGCTGTGGGCGGTCTCGATCCAGCAGCCGCCGGGCTGCAGCGAGTCGTCTTCGAGCAGCCGCCAGTTTTCCTCGTGGCGTTCCCGCAGGGCCTTGGCCAGGGCGAAATCCTGGGGGTTCAAATGAATGCGGATGTTCTCGGCGCCCATGGGCAGCAGCTTCAGCGCTTCACGCAGGACGTGGGTGATCTGGCTGGAGTCGGTTTTCAGTTCGCGACCGATGACTTCCCGAGCAATGTGATTGACCAGGTGCACCAAGTGCTTCTCGATCTGCGCATCCTGCTCGGCGATGGGCTCCAGCAGGTGCTCCATCAGTTGTTCCAGACTTTCCAGGCGGGCGTTCAGCGCCACCTCGGCTTCCTGGCGCACCTTGAGCTGGGTGCTGTGGAAACCTTCGCGCTCGCCGGTGGCGAAACCTTCGTTGTAAGCCTCCTGGCGAATGCTTTCGAGCTCTTCGAGGGTCAGCGGCTGGACTTCCTCCAGCGGGACTTCCTCGACCTCCTCGGCGACTTCTTCCGGTTCAGGCTCGGGTTCGGGCTCCGGCTCGGGATCGAAACTGGGCAGCGCCCAACGGTCGAACCCCTCGAGGTCGCGGGCGCGGATCAGTTCACTCAGATGTTCGTTGGTCGACATGATTCCATGCGCTCAAAGTCGGTTACGGATGATCGAACCCAAGCCGGCCACAACCAGGGCTGCCTGGCAATCGACGCCGGCCCCGCAAGGCCGGCGTCGACAGATCAGATCATCTCTTCGGCACCTTTGCCGCCCAGCACGATCTCGCCGGCTTCGGCCATGCGGCGGGCGATGGTGAGGATTTCCTTCTGCGCGGTCTCGACGTCGCTGACGCGGACCGGGCCCTTGGCTTCCAGGTCGTCGCGCAACAGCTCGGAAGCGCGCTTGGACATGTTCTTGAAGATCTTGTCCTTGACCTTTTCGTCGGCGCCCTTGAGGGACACCACCAGCACGTCGGAAGACACTTCGCGCAACAGGGCCTGGATTCCGCGGTCGTCGACATCGGCCAGGTTGTTGAAGACGAACATGAGGTCTTCGATCTGCTCGGAGAGATCGCCGTCGATCTCGCGGATCGCATCCATGAGCTGGCCTTCGACCGAACTGTCGAGGAAGTTCATGATGTCTGCGGCACGCTTGATACCACCCAGGGTGGTGCGCGCGGCGTTCGAGTTGCCGGAGAACTGCTTCTCGAGGATCTGGTTGAGCTCCTTCAGGGCCGCCGGCTGCACGGTGTTCAACGACGAGACGCGCAGGATGATGTCCAGGCGCACCTTGTGGTCGAAGTTGCCGAGGACTTCCCCGGCCTGGTCCGGATCGAGATAGGCCACGACGATTGCCTGGATCTGCGGGTGTTCGTAGCGAATGACGTCGGCGACAGCGCGAGGTTCCATCCACTTCAGGCTGTCCAGACCACTGGTGTTGCCACCCAGCAGGATCCGGTCGATCAGGCCGTTGGCCTTGTCCTCGCCGAGGGCCTGGGTGAGCATCTTGCGGATGTAGCCGTCGGAGCCGACACCCAGGCTGGTCTGGTCGCCGACGATCTCGACGAACTCGCTCATCACCTGCTCGACCTGCTCGCGATGGACGTTGCCCATCTGCGCCATGGCCACGCCAACCCGCTGGACCTCTTTCGGCCCCATGTGCCGCAGTACCTGCGCGGCGTCGGTCTCGCCCAGCGACAACAGCAGGATGGCTGCCTTGTCGACGCGGGTGAGCTTGGAAGTCAGGGCTCGATTGTCACTCATCGGCGTTGATCCACTCTTTCACGACCTGGGCCACGCGACCCGGGTCTTCTGCCACCAGACTCTTGATAGCGTTGAGCTGGGCATCGTAGCCCTCGCTCGGACTAGGCAAGAGGATGCTTTGCGGACCACCCAGGCTCACACGGTCGCTCGGCATTTCGCCGTCCAGACCGATCATGCCGCCCAGTTCCATGTCTTTGTCGCTGCTGCCCGACTGCCTGCCATTGCCGGTGATGTTGTTGAGTACCGGACGCAGGACCCCGAACACCAGCACCAGGATGAACAGCACGCCCAGCACCTGCTTGACGATGTCCCAGAACCACGGCTGCGAATAGAACGGAATCTCGGCGATGGCCTCGCTACGGTCGGCGGCGAACGGCACGTTGATCACGCTGACACTGTCGCCACGGCTGGCGTCGAAGCCCACTGCGTCCTGGACCAGACGGGTAAAGCGAGCCAGGTCCTCGGCACTCCATGGCGCCGTGGTGGTGTTGCCGTTGGCGGGGTCGATCTTGACCTGGTCATCCACCACTACCGCGACCGACAGGCGGGTGACACGCCCCTGCTGCTGGCGGGTGTGGCTGATGGAACGGTCGAGTTCGAAGTTCTTGGTCGATTGCTGGCGCTTGTCCGACGGATAAGGCGCGAGCATCGGCTGGCCGGTGGCCGGATCCATCACTTGCTGGCCGTTGGCGTCGAGCAGCGGCTGGCCGGGCTGGATCGCTGCGGCGGCGCCGGCAGCGCCGCCACCGGTGGTCTGCGGCGCGCTGGCCGGACCTGGTGGCTGGTTGCTCAGGGCACCCGGTACGCCTTGCGGGCCCGAGCTGCTGGAACGCTGTTCATTGACCGACTGCTCGCTGCGCAGGGCTGGCTGGTCGGGGTTGAACTGTTCGGAAGTGGATTCGACGGCGCTGAAGTCGACGTCGGCGGAGACTTCGGCCTTGTAGCGATCGTTGCCCAGCACCGGCTGCAGGATGTTGTGCACCCGCTGGGTCATCAGGCCTTCCATGCGCCGGCTGTAGTCGAACTGCTTGCCGGCGACGGTGAGCTCGGTGTTTTCCAGCTGGCTGGAGAGCAGGTTGCCTTTCTGGTCGACCACCGTGACCTGGGACTTGTCCAGCTCGGGCACGCTGGTTGCCACCAGGTTGACGATGGCCATGACCTGCCCGGCTTCCAGGGCGCGCCCCGGGTAGAGCTCGACCAGCACGGAAGCACTCGGTTTGCGTTCGTCACGGACGAACACCGAGCTTTTCGGGATCGCCAGGTGCACGCGGGCGGCCTTGACATTGCTCAGGGCGGAAATGGTCCGCGCCAGCTCGCCTTCCAGGCCGCGACGGTAGCGGGTGGCTTCCATGAACTGGCTGGTACCGAGGCCCTGCTCTTTGTCGAGGATCTCGAAACCGACGTTGCCGTCGCTCGGCGCCACGCCGGCGGCGGCCAGTTTCAGACGGGCGCGGGAAATGTCCTCGGCCTTGACCAGCAGTGCACCGGAATTGGGCTCGACGTTGTAGGGGATGTCTGCGGCGGCCAGGGTTTCCATGACCTGCTTGGTGTCCATGCCGGAGAGGCTGCCGTACAGCGGACGGTAGTCCGGCTGCTGCGACCAGAGGACCACGGCGAAACCGATGGCCACGCTGGCGGCCAGGCCGACCAGCAGGCCAATCTGGCGCAGCATGGGCATCTGCGAGATGTTTTCCAGGAACGACATGCCGAACAGCGGCGGCTTGGGCGCTGGCGGGCTGCCCTTGGAGGGCACGTTATCGACGACTGCATCGGCCATGAATCAAATCCCGCCTTAAACCGGCATCTGCATGATGTCTTGATACGACTGGACCAGCTTGTTGCGCACCTGCGTCAGGGCCTGGAACGAGACGCTGGCTTTCTGCGAGGCGATCATCACGTCGGTCAGGTCGACGCCGCTCTTGCCGATTTCGAAGGCATTGGCCAGTTGCGAAGAGGCCTGCTGGGTGTCGTTGACCTTGTTGATGGCCTGACCCAGCATGTCGGCGAAACTGCTCTGCCCCAGCTCGGCAGGCGCCTGCACGGCCTTGGAGGCCGACATGGCTTCCATCTGCATGGCGCGCATGTCCAGCATCAACCGATTGAATTCAACACCTTGGCTCATGAACTTCTCTCTCCGACGGCCCGCATTTTTTTGACACTCACGCAGCGGCTGATACAGGACTTAGCAACAAGAGTGCCAGCTAACCCCGACGACTTTGCAAAACCCTTTCCGACTGCCCTCAAAGCCCCGTGGCATAAAGGCTGGCCTCGACATCCATGCCCGCGTCGCGCATCTGCGCCAATTTGTAGCGCAAGGTCCGCGGACTGATGCCCAGGCGCTCGGCAGCCTCCTTGCGGCGGCCGCGCTCGGCGCGAAGGGTGTCGATGATCATCTGGAATTCATGCCGGCGCAAGTCATCCCCGAGGCCACCGGCATCACCCGCCTCGGCCACCGCCGGCAACGCTGCGGACCGCGCCGGCTGCGGGGTTGGCGCCAATACCGGAAGCACCCCGGCGAGACAGAAATCCGCCGCAGCGATCACCCCGCCCTGCTGCAGGATCAGCGCGCGCTGGATCGCGTTGTCCAGTTCGCGCACGTTGCCGGGCCATGGATAGCCTTGCAGGCAAGCCCTGGCTTCCTCGGAGAGCCTAACCGGTGCGTGCTTCATTTTATTGACGTGGCGCAATAGCAGGCGCTCGGCCAATGGCAGAATATCGGCGCTCCGTTCGCGCAGCGGACGCCAGGCCAGCGGGAAGACCGACAGGCGATAGAACAGGTCTTCACGGAAACGCCCGGCCGCCACTTCACCGGCCAGGTCGCGGTTGGTAGTGGCGACCACGCGGATATCCAGGGCAATCGGCTTGCGTCCGCCGACCCGCTCCACCTCCCGCTCCTGCAATACCCGCAGCAGCTTGGCCTGCAGCCCCAGGGGCATCTCGGAAATCTCGTCCAGCAGCAGCGTGCCCCCATCGGCCTGCTCGAATTTGCCCGCCTGCGCCGCGATGGCCCCGGTGAACGAGCCCTTTTCGTGACCGAACAGGGTAGCTTCGAGCATGTTGTCGGGAATCGCCGCGCAGTTGATGGCCACGAACGCCTGGTCGGCTCGCGGCGAATGCTGATGGATATAGCGCGCAAGGACTTCCTTGCCGGTGCCCGACTCACCGGAAATCAGAACGGTCGAGTCACTGCGGGCGACCCGCGCCGCCAACTCCAGCAGTTGGGCGCTGGCTGGCTCGCACGCCACCGGACCCTCGGCATCGGCGCCACTGGCAGCGCCCAAGGCGTGGCGGGCCACCAGCTCCAGCAGCGCCCGCGGCTCGAATGGCTTGACCAGGTAATCGGCAGCGCCCTGGCGCATCGCATCCACCGCCCGCTCCACCGCCGCATGGGCAGTCATCAGCAACACCGGCAACTGCGGCTGGCTGGCACGCAGGCGCGCCAGCAACTGATGGCCATCCATGCCCGGCATGTTCACGTCGCTGACCACCAGATTGAAGCTATCGGCGGCAACCTGCTCCAGCGCCTCCTCGGCCGAACCCGCAGCACTGTAGGTGAAACCACCCAGCTCCAGGGTGTCACCCAGGGCCTGGCGCAGCGCTCGATCGTCTTCGACCAGCAACACCTTGATCCTGCTCATGCCGACACCTCGCGGGCGCCACCGATCAGCGGCAGGCTGACAGTGGCACAGGTTCCACGACCCGGGCGCGAACGCAGGTGCAACTCGCCCTGGTGAGCCCGGGCAACCGCCTTGACCACCGCCAGGCCGAGCCCGGTACCGGTGGCCTTGGTCGTCAGGAAAGGTTCACCGAGCCGCTGCAGCAGCCCGCTGTCGATGCCACTGCCGGCATCGCTGACACACAGGCGCAGGGTAGCGTCGCGACGATACAGATGAATCTTCAGGCGGGCGCAACCGGCGCTGGCCTGCAGGGCGTTCTCCAGCAGATTGAGCAGTGCGCCGACCAGCGTGTCGCGGTTGCACAGCAGCTCGCCGAGGTGGCTGTCGCACTGCCAGCGCACGTTATGACCATGGACCTGGGTCTGGGCAGCCTGCTGCAAGGCCTGGAACAGTGCCTTGGGTGTCAGGCGATCGGTCAGCGGCAGCTCGCCGCGGGCAAAGACCAGCATGTCGCGAACCTGGTGTTCCAGTTCATGCAGGCGCTCCTTGAGACTGCCGGCGAAACGCTGGCGGGTTTCCAGCGGCAGGTCCTGCTCGGCCAGGTGACTGGCATACAACATGGCCGCGGACAGCGGCGTGCGGATCTGATGGGCCAGCGAAGCGACCATGCGCCCCAGGGTGGACAGGCGCTCATGGCGAGCCAGTTGATCCTGCAGGTGACGGGTTTCCGTGAGGTCGTTGAGCAGCACCAACTGACCCGGCTCGGCATCCAGGGAACGCGTGGAAATGGACAGGCGACGACCGTCACGCAGGGAGATCTCGTGACCATCATCCTCGCGAGGCGCGAAGCTGCGGGCGATTACCTGGCGCCACAACTCCCCCACCAGCGGCTCGCCGAGCAATTCGCAGGCCGCCGGATTGGCCTCACGCACCAGGCCATGTCCATCGATCACGATCACCCCGCCTGGCAGCAGGTCCAGCAGGTTCTGCAGACGGTTGGCCAGGCGCTCCTTCTCCGCCAACTCGGCCATGCGCTGCGCGCTGACTACTTCCAGTTCGCCCTTGAGCTCGGTAACCCGGGCCTCCAGCAGGTTGTAGGACTGACTGAGCTGGGTGGACATCTGATCGAACAGGGCGAACGCCTGCTCCAGGCCGACGCGGCTTTGCTGCTCGGCAGCATCCGGACGTGGCGGCTCGTGGGAAGTGATGGCGGCGTGGGGCATCGTGCTCTCTCGCGTGGCTTACCGTCATAAACCGGTATGTGGAGAGCGATGTAGCAATAGCCATGCCGGAAACTTTTCCGTCATGCCGCCGCTGCCACATAAGAAACGGACAAGGCCCGCAGATGCGGGCCTTTACCGTACGAAAAGAAAGGCTTTAGAACAGGCCGCGAACAGTTCGCGAAAAAGCAGGCGTCAATCCTCCGCCTGCTCATCTCCCTCGCGACGACTCATGCCGTACTTGCGCATCTTTTCCACCAGGGTGGTGCGGCGAATGCGCAGGCGTTCGGCGGCGCGGGCGACGATGCCGTTGGCATCGTCCAGCGCCTGCTGGATCAGTCCCTGTTCGAGACTGCCAAGGTAGTCCTTCAGGTCCAGACCTTCGGGTGGCAACATGGCATTGGTCGGGAAACTCGGCGCATGCCCGTTGATCACCACGCGCTCTTCCAGATCGGAACGCAGGCTGTCGACCAGTTGCTCGTCTTCGTCGTCGACATAGCGGAATTTCTTCGGCAGTTCGGCAACGCCGATCACGCCGTAGGGGTGCATGATCGCCATGCGCTCCACCAGGTTGGCCAGCTCGCGGACGTTGCCTGGCCAGCCATGACGACACAGCGACATGATCGCCGCCGAGTTGAAGCGGATCGAGCCGCGCTTCTCGTGCTCCATGCGCGAGATCAGCTCGTTCATCAGCAACGGGATGTCTTCGACGCGCTCACGCAGCGGCGCCATCTCGATGGGGAATACGTTCAGGCGGTAGTACAGGTCTTCGCGGAACGAACCGACCTCGATCATGCTCTCGAGGTTCTTGTGGGTCGCGGCGATGATGCGCACGTCAATGCTCTGGGTCTTGTTGCTGCCAACGCGCTCGAAGGTACGCTCCTGCAGCACGCGCAGCAGCTTGACCTGCATCGGCAAGGGCATGTCGCCGATCTCGTCGAGGAACAGGGTGCCGCCATTGGCCAGTTCGAAACGCCCGGCGCGGCTGGTGATGGCGCCCGTGAACGCGCCCTTCTCATGGCCGAACAGCTCGCTTTCCAGCAGTTCCGCCGGAATCGCCCCGCAATTGACCGGAACGAACGGCGCTTCGCGGCGCTTGGAATGGTAGTGCAGGTTGCGCGCCACCACTTCCTTGCCGGTACCGGACTCGCCAAGGATCAGCACGCTGGCGTCCGTGTCGGCGACCTGCTGCATCATCTGCCGTACATGCTGGATCGCCCGGCTGGTGCCGACCAGGCTGCGGAACAGGTTGGGCTCGCGCTGCCGACCACGCTCGCGGGCCTGGTCGTACATTTCGCGGTAGACCTGGGCACGGTGCAGCGAATCCAGCAGATTGCTGTAGCTCGGCGGCATTTCGAGGTTGGAGAGCACGCGTCGGCGCAGCTCTTCCGGAAGTTCGAGCGAAGAAAATTCGCCCAAAAGCAGAACAGGAAGGAACTCATCCCAGGCAGCGACTGTCCTAAGCAAGCCCAGGACGCCGGCCGGAGCATTGACAGTGCCGATCAGGACACAGAGCACTTCACGACTGGACGACAACGACTCGACAACCTGCTCCCAGTCATGACTGGAGCACGGCAGATTTTCTTCCCCAAGAAAATTCAATACCACCGCCAGGTCACGGCGGCGAGCACTATCGTCATCGATCAGGAGAATTTTGGTTTCACGCCACATGCAATAGCAACTTCCCTAGTCAACTCGAGGCCCTTCGAAGGGCATGCTCGACATCATTCCGACTGAACGGTCAGTGTTCCGACGTCTGAAATTAGAAAACAGCCACTAGTTAAGTCAAAAAACCTTTAACAGTCAAATTTATGGCGCGTAACTGATTTTCGATCAACCGTCAGCGGTACAGATGGTATACCTTTGTCGCCTGTTGCGCCTGCTTGATCTTTGACATCTCGTCGGCGATTGCCTGACGCTCTTCCGTTGCCACATCGATCAACTGCCGATAGACACCCAGCAGATCCTGCAGATTGTCCCGCAGCGCTTCCTCGTCGACCACTTCCGCGCTCATCACTTCGTCCATGCAGGCGCGGCAAGCCTGATCCAGCTCACCCACCGCTTCCCAGTCGCGATTGGCCAGTGCGCCAACCAATGCTTCCCGGGTTTCCTCGATACGCTTGAGCACAGCACTCATCACGATATCCTCATCGCAACTGGTTATTGTGGGGCGACCGCGTCCCAGCCTTCCTTGACCGTGGTCAACAGATCCGCCACCTCGTCGAGCGCGGCGATGTCGTTCTTCAGGTTGGCGTCGGTCAGACGGCGGGTCATGTAAAGGTAGAGAGAATCCAGTCGCTCCAGCTCCGCCGTCATGTTGTCGCGATCCAGGCCTTCGCGCAGACCGCCGACGATGCCGATCGCCTTGCCGATGGCAATGCCCTTGCCGGCAAGGTCCTTGCGCTCCAGGGAGCCCTTGGCCTGGGCGATACGGTCCAGGCCGCCTTCCATGAGCATCTGCACCAGGCGGTGCGGACTGGCCTCGGAGGTCTGTGCCTGAGCGCTGATTTTCTGATACTGACGAAGGGCCAACATCGGATTCATGTTCGTACCTCAACACAATTGCTGTATGACCGGGCTATCGACCGGGCGTCAAAAAACTTTAGTAACCATGAAAAAAGCCCGACATGCAGGAACGGCACTGTCGGGCTTTTGGCGTCAACGAAGAAATCAGGAGTTCTTCTGCTGCGCAGCCATGGCACTGAAAATGGAGGTGATGTTATCACGCTGGGCATTCAGCTGACCCACCAGGGTATCCATGGTGTTGTACTTCTTGGTCAGCGAAGCAGTCATCGCAGTGATCCTCGCATCCAGGCTCGACTGCTGGTTCGACAGGTTCTTCTTGGTGCTTTCAAGAATCTTCGAACGGTCGGCGAGCAGGCCGTCGGACTGGGTATAGGGCTCCATGGCCTTGGTCAGGCGACTGGAAAGACCGTTGTCACCGGAGAACAGGCTCTGGATTTGACCACCCAGCTTCTGGGTGTCCAGGGCTGCGGTGAACTTGGTGCTGTCGAGCTCCAGCAGACCGGTGCTCTGCACGGTATTGATGCCCAACTGCGAGAGCACCGTCAAAGAACCATTACCACCCGATACCGCCGTCGTCAGCTCGGTGCGCAGTGCCGTCAGCATGCCCCGCGCCAGGGAATCACCTGCCAGCGCAGGCGCGGTCCCCAGGGTACCATCGGCGTTTTTCGGGGTCTGGCTCAGACCATTGATGGTGGTGACCAGCGCGTTGTAGGCATCGACGAAGCTCTGCACCGACTTCTTCAGACCGTCGTTGTTGGTGGCGACGGTTACCGTGGTCGAAGTATTTTCAGCCACCAGTTCCAGGGTCAGGCCACTGACGGCATTGTCGACCTTGTTGCTCTTGCTGGTCAGCGCCATGCCATCGACTTCGAACTTGGCATCCTTCGCCAGCGCAGTGATGAATCCGCCACCAGCGCCAGACATCTGGGTCTCGCCATCGATGGTCAGCTCGGGAATGCCACCCACGGAGATATCCGAGCCCAGACCGGTAGTGGTCGAGGTCAACACCAGGCGCGAGCCCTGGCCATCATTGATGATGTTGGCACTGATGCCCTTGGCGTTCAGCGCACTGTTGATCGAGTCACGGGTCGACTGCAGGGTGGCGTTTTCGCCGATCTCGACCTTGTAGACGGTACCGTTCTGGGTGATTTCCAGGGTGCCTTCGCTGATCGCATCGGTATTGCTGGCGAAGCGCTGGCTTGCGACTTTCGAAGCCGTCGCCAGCTCGTTGACCTTGACACTGTAAGTGCCACCTACCGCAAAGCTGTCTGCGGTGGCCTTGACCGACTTCTCGTCTGCCGAAGTGGCCGAGTAGCCGATGAACTGCGGGGTAGTGGTGCTGCCAAGCTTGCTCAGCGCGGTATTGAAGGTGGTGAGTGCGCTTTTCAGGCTGCCGATCGCCGAGATCGAGGCGGTGTTGGCCTTGGTCTGCCGGTCCAGCTGGTTCTGCTTGGGCGTTTTTTCGGCGTCCACCAGGGCTTTGACGATCGAAGCGGTATCCAGACCACTGCCAAGGCCCAGGGCCGGTAGAATCGGACTTGCCATCACTCTCTCCTTTTCGGTTCACGCCAAACGCTTGACCATTAGCGCACAAGGCGAAAATGTATCAATTTTCGTACCGCTTTCAGACTTTCTCGTCGAAAAGCAGGCTGTTGACGTCTTGCAGACTTTTCGCCAGCTCCAGGGCGGTTTCGGACGGAATCTGCCGAATCACTTCACCACTGTCACGGGCAACCACCTTGACGACGGTGGTTCCGGTGGACTCGTCCACCGAAAACTCCAGGTTGCGCTGCAACGACTGGACGTAATCCTGTAATCCCTTCACCGCTTCCTGAAGATCGGTGTCGGTTTTTTTCTGCTCTTGATTGTCCACAGCCGCAAGGCTCGGCTTGCTGTAGACCTTTTCGGACGCACCCTGTTCAGCAGCTTTGTCCTGCTGGGCCACAGCTGCCGCCGGAGCCGGGTAAGACGCGTTCAATCTGACGCTCATGTCCATCGCCCATCACCTCCAAAGTAAAAAGCGAGGGAATGCTGATGCACCCCCTCGCTCTTCATCGTAGCTATTACTGAAGCAGTTTCAGTACAGCGGATGGCAGTTGGTTGGCCTGGGCCAGAACTGCGGTGGACGCTTGCTGCAGGGTTTGCTGCTTGGTCAGCTGAGCGGTTTCTGCGGCGAAGTCGGTGTCCTGAACGCGACCCAGAGCCGAAGCCGAGTTCTCGTTCATGCTCTGCAGGTTGTTGATGGTGCTCTGGAAGCGGTTCTGGATAGCACCCAGCTCCGATTTCTTGTCGTCAACTTTCTGCAGGGCGGCGTCGATGGCGGTGATTGCGCCGTCAACAGCGGTGTGTACTGCGGAGTCCGAAGTACCGGAAATAGCCAGGGCGCCGGTACCAACAGCCAGGGCGGTAGCCGCGAAGCTGGAGGTCATCGAAACGCTCAGGATCTGGCTGGTACCAGTCATCGCACCGACCTGGAACTCCATGGTGCCAGCGGAACCGTTCAGCAGTTGCTTGCTGGTGCCGTAGGTGGTGGAGGTGGCGATACGGGTGATTTCGTCGGACTTGGCCGCGAATTCCTTGTTCAGAGCAGCACGTTCAGTGGTGCCGTTGGAGTCGTTACGTGCTTGCAGAGCCAGCTCACGCATACGCTGCAGGATGTTGGTGATTTCCGACAGAGCGCCTTCAGCGGTCTGGGTGATCGAGTTACCGTCGTTGGCGTTCTTGATCGCAACGGTGGTACCGGTGACCATGGTTTGCAGCTTGTTGGCGATCTGCTGACCAGCGGCGTCGTCTTTTGCGCTGTTGATGCGCAGGCCGGACGACAGACGAGTCATCGAGTTGCTCAGAGCGTCGGAAGCTTTGTTCAGGTTCTTCTGCACGCCCAGCGAAGTGGTGTTGGTGTTTACGGTTAAAGCCATGACGAATTCCTCGTTGGATGGATACTGCGGCTTCCGGCCCTGGCATCCGCCGGGTGTGGCCTAGAGAACCTTCGTAATGTTTATCGCCGGGTTCGGGGATTGCTTTAGGGGTTTTTCAAAAAAAAATGCCATCACGCCGCCACCCCTTGTAAATCAGGTACTTGCCCGAAAAGGCAGCGACCGCAAACGGTCAGCACGATGTGATGGCCATCACAGTTTCACGGCGAAACTGCCTGATCGATCAGGTCTGCCAGGTCGTATTCGAGACCGTCGGCCAGGGCAATCCAGTCCTGGCGCTGCTGGGCGGCAAGCAGCTCACCGAACAGCACAGCGAAGCGCTGTTGCACGGCCTGCGGTGCCTGGAAGAACACGCCGGGGGCACCGTCGAAAAGCTCCACCATCAGCACTGCGGCCTCGACATCCCGGCCCAGGCGAAACAGCCCGGCACAGTGGCGCGCCTGATCCTTGAAGGCATTCATCAGCAGAACTCCGCATCGAACTGACTGCCGGCGATCAAGGCGCCGGCGCGACTGGTATTGAAAAAGGCCACCTGTGGATGGCGAGCGATAAAGCGCTCCAGCTCGATCAGGTAACCGCGGAAATTCAGTTGGGTACGCACCCGCTGGCCATTGCCGTCGAGCACCCAGTGCCGCGCTGCCGCAATCTGCGGACCGAGCACCCCGTCATCCCAGCCGGTATGGGTACGATCCCCGGGGAAGGCGAAATCGGCGCCGAACAGGGTGACCCGGCTCGCCCCCATCTTCACTGCCAGGTCCGCCGCGGGATGGATGACGCTGCCGCCGACGAACAGATGCCCGCGCGGAATTTCTCCGCGAACCCGCTCGTACAAAGGGCTGTCCGAATAGGCGGCATAGCGCGGCCCGCGCCATCCAGCCAGGGTCTCGACATCGAGCATCGGCATGTACACCAGCGCGGTATTGGCCGAAGCCTCGGGCGGCAGGTGATGCAGGCGGATCTTGTGATCGACGCTAACCACGATATCGGGCTCGATACCGACCGCCAGCAGGGGCCTGTAGGCGGTGTCCACGGCGATGAACAACGGCCGCCCTGCCTCCTCGCGGATGCGCTTCAAGGCCGGCAGGTGGCCTTGCAGGGAGGGCCCGGTGGCAATGACGAAAGCTGCCTGCCCTGCCCGGCTGCCGAACAGCTCGGCAACGTCCCGGTCGCTGCGCAGCAGCGGCAGGCTGCGCTCCAGCAGCGCCAGCAGCTGCGGATCGGCTACATCGAAGAGGGTGTTGTTGAAGGTCAGGTGGGTTTCACTGATCAGGCGGTCGCGGATCTTCGCATTGACGTCGTCGGCCAGCACCAGCTCGGCCGGCAAGGCGAAGTAGGGTTGAGAGATTTCATCGGCATCGCCGGCATAGTCCAGCTCGATGCGTGGATCGGCCAGCCATTGCTGCTGATCGAGCAGATGCAGGACCAGAACGAACAGCGCGCCATTGAGAATGTGCACATGCAGGCGCTGCAGGCCGGGACGCTGCAGCAGGGCATGCTGCACGTCGCCCAGGCCGGTGCCGTAGAGATGCAACAGGGGACTGTCGGGCAGGCTGGCCGCCTGGAAACGCGCCTCGGCGACGCGATCATGACGACTGCTGAGCTGGATGCCATCGACGCTCAGGGTCGATCCGTGCCCCTCGCTCAGCACCGCGTTGACGCTGCCGCTGTCCTCGCGCACCAGGCGCTCGAACAACGACGGCCAGCGGGACTGGATAACCTCGGCGTTGCGCTGGAAAAACTCGCTCATGGATGAGCATCCCTTGCCTGCGAAACGCCGCAGATTACCCCGTGCCGCGCGTCAGGTCACGGCCGATGGAGAATCGCCGAGCCCCACGACAGGCCTACGCCGAAACCGCTTACCGCGACACGCTTCCAGGTGCTGTCGAGGGCGTGCTTCTCCAGCAGCAGGGGAATGCTCGACGACACGGTATTGCCGGTCTCGACCATGTCCTTGACGAACTTCTCAGGCTTGTCTTCGAAACGCCGCGCCACGGCATCGACGATCGCCGCACTGCCCTGGTGGATGCAGAAGGCGTCGATGTCGTCCGCAGCCAGTCCGGATTGCTCCAGGAGCTCGTGCAGGTGCGCAGGCACCTTGAGCAGGGCGAAGTTGAACACCTGGCGACCGTTCATGAAGAACACGCCATCGGTGACCTTCAGGTGCGGCGCGCCGGAGCCATCGGTGCCGAACGCCGATTTGCCCAGGGCCCAGATCGGATCCTCGCCCATCCAGGTGGCGGTGGCAGCGTCACCGAACAGCATGGTGGTGTTGCGGTCTTCCGGATCGACGATCTTCGAGTAAGGGTCGGCGGTGACCAGCAGGCCGTTCTTCAGGCCGGTGGCTTCCATGAAGCCCTTCAGCGCATAGATGCCGTAGACGTAACCGGAGCACCCCAAGGAGATATCGAACGCTGCGACATGGGTCGGCAGGCCAAGCTTGTCCTGGACGATCGCAGCGGTATGCGGCAGGCCTTCGGCGTCGCCGTTCTGGGTGACGACGATCAGGGCATCGATGGAATCGCGTGACAGCGTCGGATTAGCGGCGAACAGGGCGTTGACCGCCTCGACGCACAGGTCGGAGGTTTCCTGCTCATCGGCCTTGCGTGGCAGGAAGGCCGAGCCGATCTTGCCGAGGATGAATTCCTCGTCCTTGCCGAATTTGGCGCCTTGTGCGTAGTTGTCCAGGCCGGCGGCCGGAACGTAGCTCGCAATGCTTTTTATGCCAATCATCATGGCTTCCCAATGAAAAACTGCTGAAGATCACCGCTCGCATGACTCGAGGGGCGCCAGAAAACAGGGATTCCCGCCATCCGCTGAACTGGATGGCAGTGGCAGCGACGGTGACACGGCCCGTCACTCCCATTGAACGATAGAGACACAGATGTCCGTCATGACCGATAGGTCACGGATTTTCACAGACAATGGCACATTTTCCTAGGGCATGCCCTCGCAGACGGGCAAACGCCCTATTCCACCAGCGACCAGTCGAGTGCCGTGCCGCGCTTGAGCGCCTGCCGGGCCTTGCGCCCGAGCAGGGATTCGAGATGCTTGGGCGCCAGGCCCAGTCCCGGACGAATGGCACGCACATTACCGGCATCGAAGACCTCGCCGGCAGCCATGTCGCGCACCACGTACAACGAACGCCGGAAGCGCTTCGATGCCTGTTCGGCCTGGGTCGCGCCGTAGCGCACCTGACCCAGCGACTGCCAGGCGCGCCCGGTTTCCTGCACCAGGCTGGCCAGTTCCGCCGGCTCCAGGGAGAACGCCGCGTCCACCCCGCCCTCGGCGCGGCTAAGGGTGAAGTGCTTTTCCACCACGCTGGCGCCCAGCGCCACCGCCGCCACCGAAGCCCCCACGCCAAGGGTGTGGTCGGACAGGCCGACCTCGCAACCGAACAGCTCGCGCAAATGCGGGATGGTGCGCACGTTGCTGTTTTCCGGGCTGGCCGGGTAGGTGCTGGTGCACTTGAGCAACACCAGGTCGCGACAGCCGGCCGCGCGCGCGGCACGCACGGTTTCATCCAGCTCGGCGAGGCTGGCCATGCCGGTGGAGATGATCATCGGCTTGCCGGTCGCCGCTACCTTGCGGATCAGCGGCAGGTCGGTGTTTTCGAAGCTGGCGATCTTGTACGCCGGCACATCGAGGCTTTCGAGAAAATCCACGGCGCTCTCGTCGAAAGGCGTGGAAAAGGCCAGCATGCCCAGCTCGCGGGCGCGCCGGAAAATCGGCTCATGCCACTCCCACGGCGTGTAGGCCTGCTGGTACAGGGCATACAAGGACGAGCCGGCCCACAGGCTGCTGGCGTCCTCGATAAAGAATTCGCCATGGCTCAGGTCGAGGGTCATGGTATCGGCGGTGTAGGTCTGCAGCTTCAGTGCATGGGCCCCTGCCCGCGCCGCAGCCTCGACGATCTGCAGGGCGCGCTCCAGCGACTGATTGTGGTTGCCGCTCATCTCGGCGATCACCAAAGGCGCGGCATCGACGCCGATGCGCCGGCCGCCCAGATCAAAACTGCTCATGCTGCGAATCCTTCAATAACCGTTCGAAATGGCATTCCGACTGAATGTAGCCGGCACCACGAAAAAGCCCGAGGGAAGCCTGGTTGCCCGTCAGCACCTGCGCCTCGATCACCTGCACCTGCGGCCACTGGCGAAGCAGCGCGCCCTCGCCGGCGCTCAACAGCGCCCGCCCCCAGCCCAAGCCCATTCGCCCCTCGAACAGATACAGCGAAACCCGGGCCCGCGATGCGCCGAGCCGGTCGTAACGCAGCATGCCCACGGCGCCGTCGCCGGCCTCGCCGATCAACAGCAGGCGCTGGTCATTGCCAAGGGTCGCCTGCAGCCAGCGGCAATGGGCCTCCCACTCCAGCGGCGCCTGTTGCAACGATGCATGACGCACCGCCGCAGCATTGCGCCCGTCGAACAACAGCCGCGCATCCTCGAACGCCACTGCCCGCAGGCGCAAGCCCTGCCCGAGCAAGGCCACCGCAACCCGCTGTGCGCCCAGGCCATCCACCCACTGGCGACCGCGCTCGGCGAAATGCTCGCGCAGCGGCGCATTGTCCAGCAGCAGGGCGATGGCCTGGCGCAAGGCCTCCACCGACACCTGCGCGGCCGCGCCGAGGTACAGGTGCACACCGGCCCGGGCAAGGACTTCGGCGTTGGCCGTCTGATTGTCGGCGACACTCACGCACAGGCTCGGCACACCCAGGGCCGCACGCTCCCAGACCGTTCCACCGCCGGCGCCGATGAACAGCGTGGCGCCGGCCATGCGCCGGGCCAGGTCGTCGACGAAGGCCAGCAACTGCCAGCCGGGCCGCTGGGAGACCAGGGCCTGCAAGGCCGGCAGGTCCGGCGACGATTGCCCGGCGATGCACTGCACCTCGATGCCATCGATGCTCATCAGCGCCTGTAGGGTTTTCAGGGTCATGCCGCCCTGGTCGAAGCCGCCGAAGCTGACCAGCACCCGCTGCGGGCCGTCGGCCGCCGGCGCGGCGCCCTGGCGGAACGCCGGACGCAGCACGGCATAGCGCGGCCCCGCGAGCACCCGGCAGGCAGCGGGCACCAGGAGCTGGTAGGTCGCCTCGCTGGCAGTGGCATTCTGGTCGAGCAGCAGGTCGCAATCGTGGGCACGATCGGCCAGGTCGTCGATCACCATGATCCGCCGTGCCCAGCGCCTTGCGCCGCGCTCCCAGGCCGCCCCGAGTGCGTAGTGATCGACGATGATCCAGTCGAACACCACGCCAGGTGGCAACCGCGCGGCCAACGCCGCGATCTCGTCCTCGGCATCCGCCGGCAAGGCCAGCACCTCATGCCCTTCGGCAGCAATCCGGCCAAGCTGGTGCCCGGGCAGTTCACGACAGGCAAAGACTACCGTCGCACCCTGGGCCACCAGTTGCTCCGCGAGGGTCAGACAGCGCGCCACATGACCGATGCCGATGGTGGCACCGGCATCGGCGCGGATCAGTACCCTCACCCTTCAAGCTCCCCGGCAGCGAGCAGCGCAGCGTAGAGGAACTCGGCGCGGCGCCAGTCTTCCTCGGTGTCGATGTCCTGCACCAGATGGCGCGGCAGGATCACCGGCAGGCTGCATTCGGAAAACAGCACATCGCCACGCAGCCAGGCCTCGCTACGGCCCCAGTAGAACTGCCCGGCATCCTGGAAGGCCGGCGGCAGGTCCTGGGAACGGGTTTGCCGGAATTGCGGATACAACGCGGTCAATGCGCCGTCCCCGGTCAGGCCGAGGGCACGCTGCACCGGAAAACCGAAGCCACAGACGGAGAAGGCGAAGGAACGCTCGGCATGGATCTCCAGCAACTCATGCCCTTCGCGCAGGTAACGGCCCTGCAGCAAGGGCGCGGTGGCGTAGATACAGCAGGCCAGTTCGGCGTGGTAACCCTGCTCGCGCAAGGCTTCCAGGGCGTGCACGATCACCGCTGCGGTGGTGGCGTGATCGTCGGCCAGTGGCGCAGGCCGGATGAACGGCACCTCGGCGCCCAGGGCCCGGGCCACGTCGGCGATCTCGGCATCGTCGGTGCTGACGATCACCCGCTCGAACAGGCCGCTGTCCAGGGCGGTGCGAATCGAATGCTGGATGATAGGTTCGCCGCGAAACGGCTTGAGGTTTTTCCGCGCAATGCGCTTGCTGCCACCACGGGCCGGGATGATCGCCACCACGCCACGGGTCATGCCAGCACCTGGCGCAGGGTATCGATCACCTGGTCCTGCAAGGCGTCGCTCAGGTCCGGGAACAGCGGCAGGCTGATGGCCTGGCGGTAGTAACGCTCGGCCTCGGGGAAGTCGCCATCGCTGAAGCCGAGTTCGCGGTAGTAAGGCTGCAGATGGATCGGGATGTAGTGCAGGTTGACCCCGATCCCGGCGCCACGCAGTTGCTCGAAGATCTCCCGGTGCCGGCCTTCCAGGCTCGGCTGCAGGCGCACCACATAAAGGTGCCAGGCCGACTCGGCGCCGTCCTGCATCGCCGGCAACTGCAAGGGCAGATCGGCCAGCAGGCGCTGGTAGCGCCCCGCCAGTTCACGGCGACGGGCGAGAAACGCGTCCAGCCGGTTCAACTGGGACAGCCCAAGCGCCGCCTGGATATCGCACATGCGGTAGTTGAAGCCCAGCTCGGTCTGCTGGTAGTACCAGCCACCATGGCTGGGCTCGGTCATGCGTGCCGGGTCGCGGGTGATGCCGTGGCTGCGCAGGTCACGCAGGCACTGGGCCAGCCCAGGGTCGTTGCACAGGACCATGCCACCCTCGCCGCTGGTGACGATCTTCACCGGATGGAAGCTGAACACCGTCAGGTCGGCATAACGACCGCTACCCACCGGCTCGCCGGCATAGCGCGCGCCCATGGCATGGGCGGCGTCCTCGATCACCCGTACACCGTATTCCCGGGCCAGCCGGGCGATTTCCGCCATGTCGCAGCTCTGCCCGGAAAAGGCCACCGCCACCAGCACCTTGGGCAAGCGCCCAAGCGCCCGGGCGCCCTCCAGTTTGTCGGCGAGGGCCCGGACATCGAGGTTCCAGGTCAGCGGATCGATATCGACGAAATCTACCTCGGCACCGCAATAACGCGCACAGTTGGCCGAGGCGACAAAGCTGTTGGGACTGGTCCAGAGCAGATCGCCAGGGCCGAGCCCGGCGGCCAGGCAAGCCAGGTGCAGGCCAGCGGTGGCGTTGCAGACCGCGACCGCGTGGGCGGCCTGGCAGCGCTCGGCCACGGCGCGCTCGAAACGCTCCAGGGTCGGCCCCTGGGTCAGCCAGTCGGAGCGCAGCACCTCGACCACCGCGTCGATATCGGCCTGGTCGACGTTTTGCCGGCCGTAGGGAATCATGCCGGCAACCGTGCGTGCAGCTCGGTGATGCCCTGGACCGAGAGAAATTCCGGATTGGTATCGGAGCGGTACTCGAAGTCTTCCGCTACCCGCCGCCCCTGCTCGCCGACGCCATCCACGGCGAAATCGGCATCGACATTGTTGAAGCGGATCGACGGTTCGATGGTGAAGTGATCGGCGAACTCCAGGGTCATCCGCGCATCGTCCAGCGGGATCATCAGCTCGTGCAGCTTCTCGCCGGGACGGATGCCCACCACCTTGTGCGGCAACTCCGGCGCCATGCCCCGGGCCAGGTCGACGATGCGGATCGACGGGATCTTCGGCACGAAGACCTCGCCGCCATGCATGCGCGCAAAGCTGTCGAGGACGAACTGCACGCCGTGGTCGAGGGTGATCCAGAAGCGGGTCATGCGCGGGTCGGTGATCGGCAGCTCGTTGGCGCCCTCCCCGATCAGCTTGTTGAAGAACGGCACCACCGACCCTCGCGAACCGGCCACGTTGCCGTAACGAACCACGGCGAAGCGGGTCTGCTGGCTGCCGGCGACGTTGTTGGCGGCAACGAACAGTTTGTCGGACAGCAGCTTGGTCGCACCGTACAGGTTGATCGGGCTGGCGGCCTTGTCGGTGGACAGGGCGACGACCTTCTGCACGCCATTCTCGATGGCCGCGGCAATGATGTTCTCGGCGCCATTGACGTTGGTGCGGATGCATTCGCTGGGGTTGTACTCGGCGGCAGGCACCTGCTTCAGCGCCGCGGCATGCACCACGTAGTCGATGCCGCGCATGGCCTGGCGCAGGCGCTCGGCATCCCGCACATCGCCGAGGAACCAGCGCATGCAGGGAGCAGTGAAGCTTTGCTGCATCTCGTACTGCTTGAGTTCGTCGCGGGAAAACACCACCACGCGGCGCGGCCGGTATTGCTCCAGCAGACGCGTGATGAACGCGCGACCGAAAGAACCGGTGCCGCCGGAAATGAAGATGGATTTGTCGTCGAACATGCCTGGATCCTGGAGCTCGCAGTGGGTCGGGGTCAGGAAACCAACGGTTTTCTGACCCCGGTCCTGTTTATGCAAGCTCGAAGCAAGATGCAGGCCAGCGAAACAGGTCCGCGCCAGGCTCACATTGCATGGCTGGCGCGGAAGCTGTCGGGCGTCAGCCGATCAGCGCCTTCCAGTCGAACGCCGCATCAGCCGGCTTCAGGCTGCGGCCATGGGCAGCGCTGCTCCACAACCCCTGCCACTTGCCGCGCAAGGCCGCCAGCGCAGCATCATCCTGCGGCAGCAACCCTGGATGCACCACCTGCACCTGCGGCGTCCACACGGTCAGCAGCCCGGCTTCGGCAACCTTCAGGCACAGGTCGACATCGGCCCAGGCGTCGGCGAGATCACCTTCATCCAGGCCGCCCAAGGCACGGAACACCTCGCTGCGAACCATCAGGCAGGCAGCCGAAACCGCCGGATAGTTCTGCTCCACCGCCGCCTGGCCAAGGTAGCCGGTCTCGTCCTTGCCCAGACCGACATGAGCGGCATGCACCCGGCCATCGGCGCCGAGCATCAGCCCGCCCTGGGTGACCTTGCCGGTCGCGTCCACCAGCTTGGCACCCACCACGCCGACTTCCGGGCGCTGGGCCTGGTTGAGCAGCAGTTCCAGCCAGTTGGCGTTGGCAACCTCGGCGTCGGCGCCCAGCAGAACCAGGTACTCGCCGCTCGCTTCGGCGCTGGCGGCATTGACCAGCGCCGCCGCGCTGAGACGCTGCGGGCTTTGCAGGACACGCACGCGCCCGCCGACCTGCTGCAACTGCTCCAGCCATTGCAGGTGCTCTGGCGATTGGCTGGCGTTGTCGGCGATCAGCACCTCGTAGCGCATGTAGCGGGTGCGCTGGAGGATGCTTTCCAGGCAGCGTTGCAGCGCCTGCTGGTTGTCCTCGCTGTGCAGGATGATCGACACCTGCGGCCGTTCCAGATGGCGGTAGTCGATGCGCAGCGCACCCGGCAGGGCCGCGCTGACCTGGGCCTTGTAGCCACGGGCGGCGAGATGCCGGGCCAAAGCCTGGCGCGCCTGGTCATTGTGCGCAAGCTGCGGTGCCGCGCTGATCAGCAGTGGCTCGTCGAGGTGGGCCAGGCCGTTCAGGCCGCCTTTCTCGATCAGGCGCAGGAGCAGTTCGTACTCCAGCGCCTCGCTGAACTCGCTGGCATAGCCGCCCGCCTCCACCAGCACTTCACGACGTACCAGCCAATGCCGTGCCATCAGTGCCGGCAGGCTTTGCAGCAGGTCGAGGTTGATGCCCGGACGCAGCACTTCGCGCCAGGCGCCACCGGACAGTTGCTGGATTTCGTCCACGGCCACCGCGCGGCAGTCCGGGGCGTCGAGCAATTCCAGGCCGGCACGCAGCAGGCCGGTTGCCGTGAACTCGTCGCCCGCCTCGGCCAGCATCAGCCAATCACAGGCGGTCTGCTGGGCGATGCGGTTGATCTTGTCGACATAATCGTCCTTGCTGACACGGACGAAATGCACGGTGCTCTGCAGGCTGGTCATCGCCGGCAACGGGCCGGTGGTGAAGACAATGACCCGGAACGAGCGGCTGATGCCGCCCAGCAGGCTATCGAAGGTCGCCTGCAATTTGCTTTCGTCGTTTTCCAGGTTCAACAGCAGGATGCCGATCTGCGGCCCGCCCTGGTGCTGCTGGAGGTGTGCGGTGACCGCATCGCGACTGCCCTGGTCGGGCTGGCGCGCAGCCAGCCAGTCGAGCAGGCGCCCGGATGGCTGGGCCGCGAGCAGGTCACGGCCGCCGTCGCTGCGCACCGCCTCCAGGCGGCGGGCCCAGGCCAGCAGCTTGCCGGCTTCCTCGATCGCGCCATCGTCCTGCAGCAGCTCGGCCAGGCGCTTGACCACCCGCAGGTTGTACGGCGCCAGCGCCAATGCTTCGCGGGCACGGGCCGCCTGGCTGAACAGGTTGTCGTTGGCCTGCACCACCAGCAGGCGCTCCTGCTTCAGCCAGATCGACTCCAGTTGCTCCTGTTGCACGCGGCCGGCCGGCATGGCGTGAAGGAGGAATTCGATCTCTTCCAGGTGATCGAAGAACGCCTGGTTGTAGAACGGCAGGTTGACGTACTGGGTCGGCAGGAACTTGCGCGTCGGCGCCTCGCCGGGAGCATTGATATGGGACGAGAAGATCGGCTCGATGATCAGCGAGCGGCCACCGGCCAGCCCCTCGTACATCAGGGCGAAGCTCTGCCGGGCAAGGGCACGCAATTCATCGCGCTCGCCCTTGAGCGGGGTGTCCAGGCCGGCCAGGACATCGGCGAACTCCTCGCGGCTGGCGACCGAGGCCGGGTCGGGCAGGGCCAGGGCGTAGGTCACCTCGGTGTTGTGCTCGGAGGCGCCGTAGTTGGCTTCGCGCACCGCATAAGGGATCGGCAGCATGCGCGCCTTGGCGCTGGCCAGGAGGAAGTACGTGTGGCTGACTTCCAGCCACTCGAAACGCAGCCGCTCGGGAATCTGCGCCATCCAGTCCTGCAGCAGCACGGTACGGGTCACCGCGTAGAACGGCGGGATGAAGGCGTAGAGGTAATCCAGCACGCGCTGGCGCGGATCGTCGCTGGCGAAGTCTTCCTGGCCGATCTTCTTGTCACGGCGGTAGAAATTGGTGTGCCCCGCCTCGGCCAGGTACATCATGCTGTAGCCCTGGCACATGCCGTAGTCCGGGTGGGCTTCGAGGAAGTCCAGGGACTCGGCGATGGCACCGGGCAGGATGAAGTCGTCATCGGCCACCAGGGCCATGTACGGGGTTTTCACCAGGCTCAGGCCGTGCTTGATCTTGGCCTGGAAGCCCATGTAGTCGTACTGCGGCAGGTGCTGGTAGTCGACCTGCGGGAAACGCTCGACGATCTCCGTGGCAGGCGCCGGCGAGGAGTCCAGCACCAGCAGGGTGCCCGGGAAGTCCTTGTAGTACTGCAGGGCGCGACGGAGGAAGCCGGGGCGCTTGTGGGTCAGCATGACGAGGGTGAACTGGGTGTTCAGGGCGGTGCTTGGCATTTCGGTACCTGACAGGAAATCTACTGTGCTCTTGAGGGCCCTATCGCTGGCAAGCCAGCTCCCACAGGGCCGTTGTCGTCGGTGAAGGTCAGCGCACCCGGCGCAGGTAGCCGTCCGGCGCCACGCTGATCAGCAGCTTGTCCTGCATCTGCTGGTCGATCTGGAAATCGGCGTTTTCCTTGAGGTATTCCCACACCGCCGTCTTCGGGTTGTCGCCCGGGCCCCACGGGCGATCAGGGAAGAACTCCGGCGGCATGTCCTCGACCACGGTGTCCATCACCACGCAGTAGCTGCCCACCGCCACCAGCGGCGCATAGGCGCGCAGTTCTTCGAGCACGTGCTCGTGGGTGTGGTTGGAGTCCAGCACGAGGATGACCTTCTTGCCCTCGGCAATGGCCTTGACCTGCGCGACGATCGCCGGGTCGATGCTCGAACCCTCGATCATGCTGATGCGCTTGGCCATCTGATGGCTTTCGATGGCCTCGCGGTTGTGCGGGCGGATGTCCAGGTCGATGCCCAGCACCTCGCCGTGGCCCTGCAGTTCCAGCAGCGAGGCGTAGTAGATGATCGAGCCGCCGTGGGCGATGCCGCACTCGATGATCAGGTCAGGCTTGACCCGCCAGATGATCTCCTGCATCGCCAGCATGTCCTGGGGCAGCTGGATGATCGGCCGGCCCATCCACGAGAAGTGGTAGCTGTACTTGTGCTTGGCCGATTCGTTGAAGAAGTCCCGGGCCAGGCCCTTGAGCTGCTCGTCCTGGCCCTGGGCTTTGATCCCGGCCTCGCATTCGGCTTCGAAGGCCTTGATAACGTCGGTCATGGTGCTGTCTCTCTGGGAAGTCATTGAAATGCGGCGCTGTCGACGGCGTGGTAGACGAACCGGTCGGCGGTCATGCGGCGGATTTCTTCGAGGTAGTTGGAATTCATCACGAACAGGTTGGCGCCATCGGGCAAGGCGGCCATGGCCTCCTGCGGCGACGAGACGCGCGCGCCGCTGAGCGGCAGGTAGCGGCCCTGCTTGGCCGGGTTGATGTCGACCACCTGATCGACGGCCACCCCGGCGCGCTGCAGGAACAGCGAATAGATCACGCCCTTGGACGAGGCACCCCAGATCGCCGAGCCCTTGCCGGCATCGCCGCGGACAATCTGCACCGCACGCGCCAGGCTGGCACTGAAGTCGGCCGGCAGTTGCAGCGGCTCGGCGCTGCCGTCATCGAGGCGTCGCAGGCTGGCAAGATCGGCCACCACGTACAGGTACTGCTCGCCGAACAACCGACCGGCCTCCAGCACGCGGCCGAAGAGGCGTTCGAGATCGGCCAGGCGGAAGTAATTGACGTGCTCGTAGAACAGGTCGAACCAGGCCTTGTGCTCGATGATCCAGTCCAGGCACGGCACCTCTATGTAGATCAGCCCGCTGCCGCCATTGGCCCGGGCGATCTCGTGGAGGAAGCTCACCGGGTCGGCGATATGCTCCAGCACATGACGGAGGACGATGGCCTCGGCGCGCAGGTCCAGCTCGGGGGTGAACGGCGCCTTGATCACATCGGCGTTGTCGCCCTCGTAGGCCGGGTCGATACCGGTCACGGCATAGCCGCGCTCGCGCAACAGTTCGAGGAAATACCCCTTGCCGCAACCCACTTCGATCAGGCTGCTGCCCTTGAAGTGGCGGGCGACGATGGCCTCGACATCGTTCAGGTGACGCTGGAACTGCCCGGAATGGGCCTGCTCGTTCTGGTAGTCGCTGTCGTAGCTGAGCTTGTCGGCATCGAAGGCGTCGTTGAATACCAGGCCGGTGCGGCTGTCCTGCACCAGACGCATATCGGCGCTGGCACTGGCGCGGGCACTGGCGGCATCGGCGAAGGTGCGGTTCTGCAGCACCGGCAAGGCGTCGGCGCGGTACAACTCATGCTTCATGGTGGGCTCCCAGCAAGGCGTGCAGGCGTCGGGCATCACCCCAGAACGCCATGGGCTCGTGCGCCGGATAAGGGTAGTGACCGAGATTCAGGGCAATGGTCGATTCGCGGGCGGCGCAGTGTCGTTCCACCAGGCTGCGCACCGACACCGGCTGGCCGCTGCACACATTGACCAGGCCGTTGAAATCGCGACGCAGCAGCAGCGCCGCCAGATGCTCGGTGACCGTCTCGATGGGCAGGAAATCGCGCAGTTGCTCGCCGGCAGACATGTCGAAACTCGCCTGCCCGGAATCGATCGCACGATCCAGCGCGGCCAGCAGGCTGTTGGGGTTCTGCCCATCGCCATGCAGGTAGAACAACCGTGCCCATTGCAGGTTGAACGGCTGTTGCTGGCGCAGGGTTTCGAGGAACAGGCGCAGGCTGTGCTTGGCCAGGCCGTAGGCATTGGCCGGACGGCACTCCAGCGCTTCGCTCAGCGGACCACTCTGCATGCCGTATTCGAAGCAGGTACCGGTGACCTGCACCTGCCCTACCCCGGCTTCCACTGCGCGCTTGATAAAGGCGTAGTCGGCCATCAGGTTGTGTTCGAGGTGGAACAGGCCCTGATAATTGGGCAAGCCCGGCCAGGCCAGGTGCACCAGGGCATCGGCACCTTCGCACAGGCCCTCGACATCGGTGCGCGGATCGTGGATATCGGCGGCGACGAATTCGACCCGTTCGAACCAGGCCAGGGCCCGCGCCGGTGCCTCGTGCCGGGCTACGGCGCGGACCTGGCAACCCCGCGCCAGCAGCGCGGCGACCAGATGCCGACCGACGAAGCCGCTGGCACCGCTGACCACCACCTTCAGGCCGCTCACAGGACAGTCAGCTCCGGCACGGCAATCACGAAGCGTCCGCCCCACTCACGCACCAGCGCCTGCTGCTCGCTGACTTCCTTGAGCAGGTTCCACGGCAGCACCAGCACATAGTCCGGCTGCTCGATGGCCAGGCGCTCCGGCGCGACCACCGGAATGCGGCTGCCCGGCAGGAACTTGCCCTGCTTGTGCGGATTGGCATCGGCGACCCAGGCCAGCAGATCGGCGCGCACCCCGGCGTAGTTGAGCAACGTATTGCCCTTGGCGGCGGCGCCATAGCCCACCACGCGCTTGCCTTCGGCGCGGGCCTGGAGCAGGAAACGCAACAACTGGTGCTTGATGCGTTCGGCGGCCGGGGCCAGGGTCGAATAGAAATCGGCGCTGGTCACGCCCACCTTGCTTTCCACCTCCAGCAACTGCCCCACCGCCGGCAACAGCGCCTGCGGCCCGCCCGCACGCTGGACGAAGACCCGCAGCGATCCGCCATGGGTTGGCAACTCCTGGACGTCGAAGATCTCCAGGCCGTTACGCCGGCAAAGGATGTCCACGGCAGTCAGCGACAGATAGGAGTAGTGCTCGTGGTACAGGGTGTCGAACTGGTGCTCGGCCATCAGGCTGAGCAGGTGCGGGAATTCGAAGGTGGCGACGCCGGACGGCTTGAGCAGCGTGGCGAAACCACGGAGAAAATCATTGATGTCCGGGACATGGGCCAGCACGTTGTTGGCCGCCATCAGGTCGGCGCCCCAGCCCTCCTGCACCAGTTGCCGGGCGCTCTGCTCGCCGAAGAACACCTCGCGGATCTCCAGGCCCTTGCCCCGCGCGGCCTGGGCAGTGCTGCGGGTCGGCTCGACGCCCAGGCAAGGGATGCCGCGCGCGGCGACGTACTGCAACAGGTAGCCGTCGTTGGCGGCGATTTCCACCACGCGGCTGTCCGAGCCCAGGGTAAAGCGCGCGCTCATGTCCTCGACGTACTGCCGGGCATGGGCCAGCCAGGAACTGGAGTAGGAACTGAAGTAGGCGTAATCCGCATCGAACAAGGCATCGGCGCGGGTGTAGTCCTCGGTCTGCACCAGCCAGCATTGCTGGCACACCCCGACCTTCAGCGGCAGCCAGGCCTCGGCCTGGGCCAGTTGCTCGGCGCGCAGGTAGGCATTGGAAGGCGGCGCGGTACCCAGGTCAATCAGCGGCAGGTTCAGTGCTGCGCCACAGCCACGGCAATTCATGCAGGCACTCCGGTGAAATGATGATCCAGCCAGGGATGGGCTTCATCCCGGGCCGACAGATTCTTGACAGGCAACGGCCAGGCGATCGCCAGGCGCGGGTCGTGCACCGACAGGCCACCTTCGCGACCTGGTGCGTAGTCGGCGCTGTGCAGATAAAGCAGCTCGGCCTCTTCACCGAGGACCTGGAAACCATGGGCGAAGCCGGCGGGGATCAGCAGGCTGCGACCGTCACCTTCCTTGAGGTGCTCGGCATGCCAGCGCAGGAAGGTTGGCGAACCCGCGCGCAGATCCACTGCCACATCCCAGACCTCGCCGCGCAGGCAGGTGATCAGCTTGGCTTCCGGCTGGTCGCCCTGCTGATAGTGCAGGCCGCGCACCGAGCCGAGGCCGAGGGTGCGCGAATGGTTGATCTGGCGGATATGGAACGGCACGTCGAGCCCGTCCAGGCTGCCCTCGCAGAACAGCCGGGCGAACTGCCCACGGGCATCGCCATGGCGCTTGTGTTGCACGCTGTACAGGCCGGCCAGTGGCAGCGGGTGCAGTTGCAGGTCGCTCACGACAACTCCGCGTACAGGTTCAACTGGTCGAGGGTGACGGCGCGCAGGTCGTCGCCACGCTTCCATGCCAGGTGCCATTGCAGGGTGTGCTCCAGGCACTCGCGCAGCGACCAGCGGGTGCGCCAGCCGAGCAGTTGCCGCGCACGGCCGCTGTCCAGGCGCAGCACACCGGCCTCATGCAGATCGCTCGGTTCGACGCGCATGCCCGGCGAGTCCGGCCATTGCCGCGACAGGTGCGCGACCACGTCGCCGACGCTGCACATATCACCTTCGTTGGGGCCGAAGTTCCATGCGCCGGAGAATTGCGGGCCTTCGGTGTACAGCCGATGGGCCAGCAGCAGGTAGCCGGCCAGCGGCTCCAGGGCGTGTTGCCACGGGCGGACCGCCTGTGGATAACGCAGGGTCACCGGATGGCCGGCATCCCAGGCCTTGAGCACGTCGGGAATCAGGCGCTCGGCGGCAAAGTCGCCACCGCCCAGCACGTTGCCGGCGCGGGCGGTAGCCAGGGCCAGGCCGTGTTCGGCATGGCTGGCCGGCGGGAAGAACGACGCCGTGTAGGACTGTGCCAGCAACTCGCAGCAGGCCTTGCTGCTGCTGTACGGATCATGCCCGCCCAGGGCTTCGTTCTCGCGGTACGGCCATGGCCATTCCTGGTTGGCGTAGACCTTGTCGGTGGTCACCAGCACCACCGCGCGTACGCCGCCGACCTGGCGGATCGCTTCGAGCAGGTTGAGGGTGCCCATCACGTTGCTGGAATAGGTGCCCAGCGGATCGCGGTAGGCCTCGCGCACCAGTGGCTGGGCAGCCAGGTGCAGGACGATCTCCGGACGCGCCTCGGCCACCACTTCGAGCAGCGCGCCGAGGTCGCGCAGGTCGCCACGGGCGTCCTTGATATCGCGACCGACCTTGGCCAGCTCGTACAGGTTCGGACCGGGTTGCGGATCGAGGGCAAAGCCGGTGACTTCGGCGCCCATTTCCCGCAGCCACAGGGCCAGCCAACTGCCCTTGAAACCGGTGTGGCCGGTCAGCAGGACGCGCTTGCCGGTCCAGAAATCAGCGCTCAGGCCCACTGTTTCCATGGGGCCTCCCCGCTCTGCCAGAGTTGTTCCAGGTGATTCTTGTCGCGCAGGGTGTCCATCGGATGCCAGAAGCCGTCGTGCTGGAAGGCACGCAACTGGTCTTCATCGGCCAGTTGCGCGAGGGGTTCGGATTCCCAGGAAGTCTGGTCGTCGGCGATGTAGGGCAGCACCTTCGGCGACAGGACGAAGAAGCCACCGTTGATCCAGCCGCCATCACCGCGGGGTTTCTCGATGAAGCCGCTGACCTTGTCACCGTCGCGCTCGAGGGCGCCGTAGCGTCCCGGCGGCTGTACGGCGGTAACGGTGGCGAGCTTGCCGTGGTTCAGGTGGAAATCCACCAGCGCGCCGATATTCAGGTCGGACACACCGTCACCGTAGGTGAAGCAGAAGGCCTGTTCGTCTTCCAGGTAGCGCGCGGCACGGCGCAGGCGGCCGCCGGTCATGGTTTCCTCGCCGGTGTCGACCAGGGTCACCCGCCACGGCTCGCTGTAGTTCTGGTGGACGTCCATGCGGTTGGCGCGCATGTCGAAGGTGACGTCGGAGGTATGCAGGAAGTAGTTGGCGAAGAAATCCTTGATCGCGTAGCCCTTGTAGCCGAGGCAGATCACGAAGTCGTGGATCCCGTGGGCCGAGTACTGCTTCATGATGTGCCAGAGAATTGGCTTGCCGCCGATCTCGATCATCGGCTTCGGCTTGAGGTGCGACTCCTCGCTGATGCGAGTGCCCAGCCCTCCGGCCAGAATTACTGCCTTCATGTCCTTCCCTCTCGTACGTCACAGGGCCCGCGCAGGGCGGACCGTCCTGATAAATCGCGCAGGCGCGGGATTTATGGCGATGGGAGGGGGACTTGCAGGAAACGCGCCAGATTGAACGACTTGCTGGAGCAGCAGAGACCTTGTGGGAGCGGGTTTACCCGCGATTACAGTAGTAGATTCGCAGACGCAATCGCGGGTAAACACGCTCCCACAGGGGCCAAATCATGCCTCCTACCGCCCTACCCCGGCATCCAGCCGTCGTACCAGACCTGCACATGCTCCGGCCGCAGGACGAAGTTGCGCATCACTTCGTCATGCAACTGGTCGCCCATGCGGTAGCTGGCCTCGGGATCGGCCAGGTGCATGCGGATGGCCTCCAGCCACTCCTCGGTGGAGTTGGTCTTGACCCGCGTGCACGGCAGGTAGCCACGGTAGGCAAGGGTGTCCGTGACGATCACCGGGTAACCACAGGCGCCATACTCCAGCAGCCGCAGGTTGCTCTTGCAGTCGTTGAAGATGTGGAACTCCAGCGGTGCCAGGGCCAGATCGAGGTTGAGACTGGACAGTTTGGCCGGATAGGCCCCCAGGCCCACCGGCGGGTGGAACTCGTGGATGTACGGCCGCAGGGCCGGCGGACACATGCCGAAGAAGATCCACTCGACCTCGTTGGCCAGGGTCTTGATGACCTCGGCGATGACTTCCAGGTCGCCGGTGTGACTGGTCCCCCCGCCCCAGCCGACCCGCGGCTTGCTCGACGTGCGCCGCTGGGCACGACGCCCGACCCACAGTTCCTCGGCCAGCATGTTCGGCAGCACGCGGATGTCGTGATGGGTGTCGCTGAGGGCATCGGCCAGCGGCTCGGTGGACACCACCAGGCGATCGCAGCGGGCGATGCCGCGGCGCAGCGAACCTTCGAGGTCGTGCGGGGTGTGCTTGAGGTGGCCGTTCTTCTTCGGCACCTTGATCACGTAGTCGTCCAGCTCGTAGATGACGAAGCCCTTGGAGTAGGTCTTCAGCCGCTCGATTTCCTTGATGAAGCCTTCGGTATAGCGACCCTGCAAAATCGCCACGTCCGGCGCGCTGCGGGCCAGTTCGACGTTGCTGGGGATCTCGAAATACTGCTGCTGGGTGATCCAGCCCGCCGCCTCCAGCTCGGTCAGCGGCTTGATCACCCGGTAGTGACCGACCGCGGACTTGTTCATCGGCAAGGCGAGGACATGGGGCAGTGAACGACCGACGAAGGGCAGCCAGCCATCCTTGAGCCCGGGATCCAGGCGGAATGCCGACTCCTTGAGCGACAGGTTGACGTTGTACGCCGGGTCGCGGGCGATCAGCGGCATCCACGCCTGCTGGAAGGTCTCGTGCTGTTCGACCAGCAGCTTCTGCCGCTGCGCCTCCTGCTCCGCGTCCAGCGCCGGTCCGGGCGGGCGGTCCAGCACCAGGCGCGTGCGCGGCGTCCAGACACTGAGATAACCGGCCTGGCGCATGCGCAGGCCCAGGTCGACATCGCTGAACGCGGCACTGTAGGCCGTCTCATCCAGGCCGCCCAGGTCAAGGAACAGTTGCTTGCGTACCAGCAGGCAGTCGGCACCCAGGGCCGAATAGTTCTGCGCTACCTGCAGGCGCTGCATGTAGCCACCGGCCTGGCTCATCTCGCCGACAAAGGGCGAATACACCGCGCCGCGCAGACCGAGGATGCCGCCGGCATTCACCACCAGACCCTGGGCATTGACCAGCTCGGCACCGACCATGCCGACTTCCGGACGCTGGCCATGAGCGAGCAGCACATCCAGCCAATCACCCTCGGTCACCACGGTGAAGGCATCCAGCATCAGCAGGTAATCGCCACGGGCATGCCGGGCGGCCAGGTTCTGCTGGGCAGCGAAGGAGGTTTCCTGGTCGAGACGCAAGACCCGCAGGCGCTCACCCATCTGCGCCATGGCGGTCAGCCAGGCGCGGGACTCTTCGCGCTGGCTGGCGTTGTCGATCACCAGCACTTCGTAGTTGGGGTAAGCGGTGTTGCCCAGCACGCTTTCCAGGCAGCGCTCCAGGGCCGCGACCTTGTCGCGGAAGCTGATGACCAGGGTCACCAGCGGCTGGCTCGGGTGCAGGTAGTGAATCTGGTTGATGGCACTGCCCGTCTGGTTTTCCAGGCGGTAGTCCAGGCCCAGGCGGCGCAGATGGGCCTCCAGGATCCGTGGGTTTTCCGCGACCACGGCCGGCGAGGACACCCAGGTGGCAAAGCCGAAGGCAGACTCCACCAGGACTTCCGGAATGTGCTCGATGGCCTGCGGGCCATGGTTCTCCAGCAGGCGCCAGAGCAGGTCATGGGGGGCCAGTTCCTCATAGCCACTGGCGAAGCCGCCCGCCGACAGATAGTGCGCGCGCGAGAACGCCAGCGCCCGCCCGGTAAAGGGATAGGCACGCTGCAGGTCGAGGTTGAAGTCGGGCTTGAACACCGGCTCGGTGGACAGCTCATCGTCCAGGCCACCCTCGTCGCCGTAGACACAGGCGATCTCGCCCAGGCGCACGATGCGCTCGGCCAGCAGCATCAGGCTGAACTCGCCGAGACGGTCACCGGCACGCAGCAGGTAGAACCAGTCGATGCCGTCCAGCTCGGGCAACAGTTCGTTGAGTTGTTGCGCCCAATCGCCCTGCAACGGCCGGCTGATCAGCTGTTCATCGAGACCGGCGCCAACCCGCCCCGCACTCAGCAACAGCGTGCTGGCGGCGCCATAGCATTGACGCTGGATACTCTCCAGGGTGCGCTGGCGCATCTGCGCGTCGCCCTCGCTATCGAGCACCACCACGGCAATTCGCGGACGCCATTCCCAGTGCTCGCTCAGGCGCATCAGCCGGCGCAACACCAACGGGTCCTGGCGGCAGTCGAGCCATTGCCGGTACAGGTCGGCAAAGGTGTCGCTGTCATTGCCCACCTGGGATTCCTGGATCGCCTGCAAGCTCCGCAGCACATGAACCAGGAACAGGTTTTCCCAGGTTCGCGCAACGATCCGGCCATCCACCGGCAGTACATGGATCTTCACCCAGCCGGAGAAGGTTTCAGTGGCCGGCGGGCGGGCGGCGAACATGCTGCGCAGCCATTGCAGCTCGTTGCCACGGGCCGCCTGCAAATCGGCGTGGCGACGCAACTGGTCGGGATGGATACGCTCGATGCAGTTGACCTGGGCAGTGACCGCGAGGTGGCCGCGGCGCAGCAGACAGACGAACAGGGCGAAGTCGATATGGGCATGGAAGCCTGCCTCGACCAGTGCCGGCAGCAGCTCGTTGAGGTCGCTTGCGCGCATCAGGGTATTGCTGAAACCACCGATGAAATTCAGCGGATTGCTTTCGAAGAAGTCCAGCAGGTCGTTGCCGTGATAGACCGTATCGCCCCAGGTGAACCAGCTGTTTTCCAGGCGCTGGGCCAAGGAAAAATCATCGCCATCCACCAGGCTGCGACGCGTGGTGACCAGGCTGAGATCATCATTGGCGAGAAACAGCTTCAGTTCGCTGGCGATGCAGTCAGCCAGCAGCCGGTCGTCATCGCACAGGAACTGCACATACTCGCCACGGGCCAGTTCCAGCCCCGCCAGCAGATTGCGCGGCAGGCCCAGGGGCTGCGGGTTGCGCTGGTAGTACAGCGGGCAGCGGGCCAGTGGCTCCAGTTCGTCGACGATGGCCTTGATCTCCTCGTCGCGGCCTTCGTCGCAGACGATGACCTCGAGGTGTTCATGGCTCTGTGCCAGGGCACTGACAAGGGCATCGCGGAAAAAACGCGAGCTGCTGGCGGGAATGACGAGACTGACAAGGGGCGCTGGGTTCACGGGGAATCTCTCGACCGGTGACTGCCCTCGGGAGAATCGGAACAGCCTGGAGCGTGGGGAGGTGGCGGCTACGCCCCGCCGCGCGCCGGGTTGGCGACGCGGCGAAGACGCGGCATTACAGGCTGTTGAACAGGCTCAGTTGGCTGACCCGGCTGAACGCCGCCTGCGAGGCCTGGAGCATGGTCTGTTGCAGGGTCAGGCGGGTCATCACCTCGGCCGGATCCGAGTCGCGGATCGAGGACTGGGTGCTGGAGTTGGCGATGCTCAGGCTTTCGTTGGCCAGCTCCTGCAGGTCGAGCGCCTTGCCGCGGGCACCGATGGAGGTGACGGTGTAGCCAAGCTGGTTCTGCCCGCTGCTGATGTTGGCAATGGCCGAATCCAGGCTGGCACTCAACCGCTGCTGTGCGACCGGATCGCCGTCCACCGGCTGTTCCAGGGCCTTGCGCAACTGGCTGACGGTTTCCAGGATGTTCTGGGTCTGGTGCTTGTTCACCGTGACGCTGTACTGGTCGGTGTCGCTTGGCGTGGCGCTGAAGTTGAAGGTGACGCCGGCGGCGGTAAGGCTGGTAGCCCCTGCCGCCAGGGTGCCTTCGCTGACCGGCCGGCTATCGGCGGTCATCGGCTGGGCATACAGCGCGTAGGTACCGCCGGTGCCGAACTTGAGCACGGCGCCGCCTTCCGGGAAGGCCTTGGCATACAGCGCCGAGTCGCTCACCGAAGTGCTGGTGATCTGGGTGGTCGAGGTATTGCCCGGGCTGCGGGTACCGTTGATCTCGTCCGGCTTGGAGGCCAGGGTGAAGCTGTGGCCGGTCAGCGCCGCGGTGGTCTCGCCTTCCTTGAGGTTGACGTTCAGCTTGAGGTCGACGCCACGGAAGGTGATGGCGATGCTGCCGGTGGTGTTCGGGTCGATCACCCCGGCGGCAGTGGCTTCGCTGGTGTAGTCGTTGCCGGCCTGGTCGGTGATGGAGAACTGGGTCGGACTGACCATGGTGATGGTGTACGGCTCATTGGCGCGGAACGCGTCGTTGTAGCCGATGTTGGCCGAGACCTGGCCGTTGGACAGGGTCATGCGCACGTCGGCGGCATTGGTCGGCGCAGTCAGGGTGGTCTCGGTGCGGCTGGTGTTGATCGCCTGCTGGAAGGTGGCGAAGCCGCTGTCGTTGCTGGCCATGGTCAGCATGTCGCCGACCTGCAGCTGCAACTGGGTGTTGTCGCCCTGATAGGTGTAGGTGCCATCGCCATTGCGCACGAACGGCTGGGTCTCGCCCTTGGACCCGGAGAACAGGAACTGGCCGTTCTCGTCACGGGTATTCATCAGGCTGAACAGTTGCTCTTCCAGCTTGCCCAGCTCGGTGGCCGTGGCCTTGCGCTCGGTGTCGGTGAAGGTGGCGTTGCCCGCCCCCAGCGCCAGCTCGTTGACGCGCTGGAGGATGGTGTTGATCGAGTTCAGGGTGGTCTCGGACTGGCTCAGGCTGTTGCGCACCGAGGTGGTGTTGGTCGCGTACTGGTCGAGCAACGAGCTCTGGTGTTCGAGCTGCAGCAGGCGCGCCGCCCCTACCGGATCGTCGGCGGCGGTACGCACGCGGATCAGGTCGCTGGCCTCCTCGCTGGTCTTGACGATGTTCGAATAGTTGCGCGAGTAGTTGGCGGTACTGGATTCGTAGTACTGGGAAGTGGAAATACGCACGGTCTACGTCTCCTTTAAAGTGAACCGATCAAGGTATCGAACATTTGCTGCGCCGCCTTGATGATCTGCGACGATGCCGTGTAGTACTGCTGGTACTTGACCAGGTTGGCGGCTTCTTCATCCAGCTGCACGCCGGACAGGGAGTCGCGCGAGGCCTTGGCCTGGGTCAGGATGGCCTCGGTGGCCGAGCTGTCCATCTGCGCCTGCTTGGTCTTGGCGCCGACGCTTTCCACCAGCTTGCCGTAGGCATCGGTGAGGCTGACGCCCTTGGTGGCGCTGCCGACGTCGACGGTCTGCTTGTTCTGCAGTTCGAGCAGACTGAGGCCGTTGCGGTTGTCCGAAGAAGCCGCGCCAGTCAGGGACACGGTGAAGCTGTCGTTGGTTTTCGGGGCACCGCTGACATCGATGGTGAAGCTGAAGTTCTTCTGTACGTTGTTGCCGTCGAGCACCGGCGCGCCATTGGCGTCGACCATGGGCACATTGATCTGCAGCGTGTTGCTCTGCCCTGGCAGGAAGGTGCCGTTGCCGATGGCGGTGCCCTTGGAGTCGACTACCTGATAGGTCTGCGGGGAGACGGTACTGTCACCGAAGACCAGGCGCACCGGCGTCGAGTACTTGATGCCGTTCTGCAGTTCCAGGCGCTGGGCCGGGTCGGCGATGTCGAGGACCGAGGTCAGCACTGGCTGGGCGATCACGCCGGTGCCAGTGTTGCTGCCGCCAGAGGTGGCGGTCAGCGGCGCGGCCATGGCCAGCTTCTTCGAGTCGGTCATGACCACGTCGAGATTGGCCGCGCCATTGCGCGTCGGGGTGATCTTGAAGCTGTCGCCGGCGCTGACCGCACCACCGTTGAGATTCAGGCTGAAGCCGTCGATCACCGGCTGCGGGTCATCGTTGAGATCGAAGGTGCCCATGCTGGTGTTGTCCGGCAGCTTGCGCACGGTATAGCTGGTGGCGCTGGTGAAGGTCACCTGGTAGTCGCTGGTGCTCAGCAGGCCGGTGTCCTTGATCACCACGTCGAGGTTGCCGGAGCCGGTGCTGTTGCCGGTCATGGCCAGACTGCGCCCGGCCATGTCGGCGGCGCTGTTGATATCGTTGAACAGCGCCGAGCCGAACTCGCCGTTCTTGTCGATGCCCTGGGCCAACTGGGTGTTCATCTTGTCAGCCATGACCAGGGCCAGGCGACCGATCTCGTTCTGCGCCGGGATCAGGGTTTCCTTGCGATAGCGCAGCAGGCCGCCGATCTCGCCACCGGTGAGGGAGTTGGTCACGTCCACGGTGGTGTTGTTGTAGCCCAGCTTGATCGACACCTGGCTCGGGTCGGTAGTGCTGGTCACCACGCTCAGGGCGTTGACGCTGGTACCGAGGACCAGGGACTGGCCGTTGGCCAGGGTCACGTCGATGTTGCCGTTGCGGTTGGTCGTCTGCACGCCGACCAGTTCGTTGAGCTGGCGGATGGTCTCGTCGCGCTGGTCCATCAGGTCGTTAGGCTGGCCATTGACTGCCGCGACCTTGGCGATCTGCTCGTTCAACTGGGCAACGGTCTTGGCCAGGTTGTTGACCTGTTCGGTCATCGACTTGAGGTTGCCGTTGATGTTGCTGTTCTGTTCCTTGAACTGCGCGCTGATGGTGTTGAAGCGGTTGGCCAGCGCTTCGGCGTTGGTCAGCAGCAACTGCCGCGAGGCATCGTCGTTGGGCTTGGCGGACAGGCCCTGGAGGGCGGTGAAGAAGTTCTTCAGGGCACCGGTGACGCCGGTGTTGGCATCGGACAGCAGGTTGTCCACCGAGCTGATCTGGCTCAGGTAGGACGCGGCGTCACTGTTGAGCGAGGTGCTGGTCTGCAACTGGTTGTCGAGGAAGGCGTTGTACACCCGGCGCACGTCGGCCAGGGTGGTACCGGAGCCGATGAATACCTGGCCGTAGCGGATCGAGCCGGCCGTGGTCTGGACGTTCTGCTGGCGCGAATAGCCGGCAACATCGGCGTTGGAAATGTTGTTACCCGTGGTATGCAGGCCCGACTGGGCAGCCGCAAGTCCCGACATCCCGATGCTGATCAAACTCGCCATGGTTCAAACCTTATAGTTTCGTAGTTGGGCTAATCGCCGCGTAGCTTTCGTACGACTTCATCTGTTTTGCGATCTGCGAGATCTTGCTGGCGTAGTTCGGGTCGGTTGCGTACCCGGCCTTTTGCAGCTCTCGCACGAATTGTTCTGGGTTATCGGCCGACTTCACCGCATCTTGATAGCGCGAATTGTTCTGCAGCAGGCTGACCAGGTCGTGGAAGCTGTCCTGGTACGAGTCGTAGGAGCGGAACGCCGCGGTCTCCTTGACGAACTGACCGTCGCGGAACTCGCTGGTGATCGCCCGCGCCGAATCGCCCTGCCAGTTGCCGGTGGCCTTGATGCCGAACAGGTTGTGGCTGCTGCTGCCATCGGAGGCGCGCATGACCGACTTGCCCCAGCCGGTTTCCAGGGCCGCCTGGGCCACCAGGTAGCGCGGATCGATACCGATGCGCTTGGCTGCCTGCTCGGCCATCGGCAGCATGGTGGCGACGAAATCGTCGCTGGAGTCGAAGGCCTTCTTCGCCGGTGCCAACGGTGGCTGGGCCACGGCGCGACCGTAGACGCGCATCGACGAGCCGGGCGCGGCGAAGGTCTGCGCCGGCTCCCAGTCGCCCTTGACCACCGCGTCGGTCATGGCCGTGGTACGCCCGGGAATGGCCGCGGTATTGGTGGTCGCGGCATTGCCGTTGGCAGACGGCACGATACCGGCCAGCAGGCGGTCGGTGAGCTTGCCCGGCAAGGCCAGGCGCCGCGAATTGAGGGCGGCGACGTCGTTGCGGGTGCTGGCGGTTTCCTCGGCCTTGCGCGCCGGCTCGGCCACCTTGCTTGCCCACAGCGCGCGCTGCTCGGTGTCCACGCGGGGGAACGGGCTGGTATTGACGCTGCTCGACTTCTGCTTGGACAACTGGCGCATCAGCACGTCCTGCAGACCGATGCCCCCGCCCTCGCGGGACAGGCTCACCGCCAGCTGCTGGTCGTACATCGACTGGTACTGCTTGGTGGTCTCGGTGTTGAGCGGGTTGTCCTTGGCCAGCACGTCGGTGGCCGAGCGTACCGACTTGAGCATTTCGTTGAGGAACAGCGACTCGAATTCCTGCGCCACCTTGCGCAGGTTGCCCTCGCTGTCGCGGTCACCCACCTTCAGCGAATTGAGGCGATTGAGGTCGGTGTAGGCACCGCTGTCGGCGGTGCTGAACATCGTGCTCTTGGGCAGATCCATGGGCGCCGTTCCTCAGATCACGATCAGGTCGGCCTGCAATGCGCCGGCCTGCTTCAGGGCTTCGAGGATCGCCATCAGGTCGCTGGGCGCGGCGCCCACCTGGTTGACGGCACGGACGATCTCGTCAAGCGTGGTGCCCGGGCCGAACTTGAACATCGGCTTGGCTTCCTGCTCGGCATTGACCCGCGAACGCGGGACCACGGCGGTCTGGCCATTGGAGAACGGCCCCGGCTGGCTGACGATCGGGTCTTCGGTGATGGTCACGGTCAGGCTGCCGTGGGTCACCGCCGCCGGCGACACCTTGACGTTCTGGCCAATGACGATGGTGCCGGTACGGGAGTTGATGATGACCTTGGCCACCGCCTGGCCCGGATCGATCTCGAGGTTTTCCAGGATCGACAGGTAGTCGACGCGCTGGCCCGGATCGAGGGGTGCGGTGACCCGCACCGAACCGCCATCGACGGCCTGGGCGACACCCGGGCCGAGCAGTTCGTTGACCTTGTCGACGATGCGCTTGGCCGTGGTGAAGTCCGGGCGGTTGAGGTTCAGGGTCAGGCTGTTGCCCTGGTTGAAACCACTGGGCACGGCGCGTTCCACCGAGGCACCACCGGGAATCCGGCCGGCCGACGGAACGTTGACGGTGATCTTCGAACCATCACGACCCTCGGCATCGAAGCCCCCCACCACCAGGTTGCCCTGGGCGATGGCGTAGACGTTGCCATCGATACCCTTGAGCGGGGTCATCAGCAGGCTGCCGCCGCGCAGGCTTTTCGAGTTGCCGATGGAGGACACGGTGATGTCCACCACCTGGCCCGGCTTGGCGAACGGAGGCAGGTCGGCATGCACCGACACTGCGGCAACGTTCTTCAACTGCACGTTGCCCGACCCCGCCGGCACCTTGATGCCGAACTGCGAGAGCATGTTGTTGAAGGTCTGCAGGGTGAACGGGGTCTGGGTGGTCTGGTCACCCGTACCGTTCAAGCCGACCACCAGGCCGTAGCCGATCAACTGGTTGGAGCGCACGCCGGAAATGCTGGCGATGTCCTTCAGCCGCTCGGCCTGGGCACTGAATGCCGAGGCCAGCAGAAGGGTCGCTGCGACGAGTTGCTTGAAGTTGAGCATGGGCATCCGGACCTAGAACGGGAACAGCGGGCTGAGGAAGAAACGGTCGAACCAGCCAGGCTGGCTGGCATCGGCGAAGGCCCCGGTACCGGAATAGGTGATGCGCGCATCCGCCACCCGGGTCGAGGACACGGTGTTGTCGGTGCTGATGTCGTCGGCACGGACCAGGCCGGCGATGCGCACCAGTTCGTCACCGGTGTTCAGGGTCATCCACTTCTCGCCGCGCACGGCGATGATGCCGTTGGGCAGCACGTCGGCCACGGTCACGGTGATGGAGCCGGTCAGGGTGTTGCTCTGCGCCGACTTGGCATCGCCCTTGGTACCGCGCTCGCCGCTGTAGCCGGCACTGAGGCTGAGGTCATTGCCACCGATCGGGTTGTTGGTGGTCAGGCTGGAGCCGAACAGCGAGGTCAGACCGATGTTGGCATTGCTGTCCTTGTCGATCTGCGAGTTGGCGTTCTTGCTCGCCTGGGTCCGCTCGTTGAGGGTGATGGTGATGATGTCACCGACCCGGAACGCCTTGCGGTCGCTGTACAGGTTCTGCTCGAACCCGGCCTGGTAGATCGAACCGTTGTTGGCGGCCGCCGGCAGGGGCGTACGCGGCAACACTGGCGCGTAATACGGATCGTTGGGCTTCGGCGTCGGACCGACGCAACCTGCCAGCAACACCGCCCCCCCCAGGGCGACGACGGACAACAAACGGTTCATGACTCTGACCTCACGGTGTAACGAATGGAGCGAAATGGCTCTGGCTATGCGATTACAGATTCTGCGTGACGTACGACAGCATCTGGTCGGCGGTGGAAATCACCTTGGAGTTCATTTCGTAGGCACGCTGGGTAGTGATCATGTTGACCAGCTCTTCCACGGTGCTGACGTTGGAGTTTTCCAGGGTCTGCTGCATGGTGGTACCGAAGCCGTTGAGGCCCGGGGTACCGATCTGCGGCGCGCCGCTGGCGGCGGTTTCCAGGAACAGGTTGCCACCCAGGGATTGCAGGCCGGCCGGGTTGATGAAGTCGGCGGTCTGGATGTTGCCGATGATCTGCGCCGCAGGGTTGCCGGCGGTGGTGATCGAGACGGTGCCGTCCTGACCGACGGTGAAGGTCTGCGCGTCAGGCGGTACGACGATGGCAGGTTCCAGGGCGAAACCGTTGGCGGTGACGACCTGGCCGTCGGAGTTCAGGTGGAAGGTACCGTCGCGAGTATAGGAAACGGTGCCGTCCGGCTGCAGGACCTGGAAGAAGCCACGGCCGTTGACCGCGAGGTCCAGCGGGTTCTCGGTGGTCTGCAGGCTGCCGGTCATGAAGTTTTTCTGGGTGCCGACGATGCGCACACCAGTACCGACCTGCAGACCCGACGGCAGCTCGCTGTCCTGGGTCGACTGGGCACCAGGCTGGCGCTTGACCTGGTAGAGCAGGTCCTGGAACTCGGCACGATCACGCTTGAAGCCGGTGGTCGAGACGTTGGCCAGGTTGTTGGAAATGACGGTCAGGTTGGTGTCCTGGGCGGACAGACCGGTTTTACTGACCCAAAGAGCCGGAAGCATGCTGTTCTCCTGGTACGCCTGTTTTACGGCGCTACGCCTGTGTCAATTAGCTGATTTGCAAAACCCGAGCCATGGCTTCGTCGCCTTCCTTGGCCGTGTTCATCATCTTTACGTGCAATTCGAACTGCCGGGCCAGCGCCAGCACCGAGGTCATTTCCTCCACGGCGTTGACGTTGCTGGCCTCGAGAAAACCGGACACCACCTGCACGTTGGCATCGGCGTCGGCGGGCTGGCCGCTCTTGGTGTGGATCAGGCCGTCGAGGCCCTTGGTCATGTTCTTCAGGTCGGGGTTGACCAGCTTGATGCGGTCGACCTCGGCCATCACCCGCGGGCCTTCGCCCATGGCGCGGATGGTGATGGTGCCGTCCTGGCCGACTTCGATCTTCTGCTCCGGCGGCACGGCGATCGGACCGCCATTGCCCATCACCGGCATGCCGTTGCCGGCACGCAGGACGCCGACCGCATCGATGTTCAGGCTGGCGGTACGCACGTAGGCTTCGCTACCGTCCGGCGCCTGTACGGCGATGAAGCCGTCGCCGCCGACGGCGATATCCAGGTCACGGCCGGTTTCCTGCAGGGCACCCGGAGTGAAGTCGGTAGCCGGGCGCTCGGTCATGGCATAGGCGCGCGCCGGAAAGCTGTCACCGAACACCGGCATCGAACGCGCCTGCTCCAGGTCGCGCTGGAAACCGCTGGTGGAAATGTTCGCCAGGTTGTTGGCATGGGCCTTTTGCGCCAGCGCGTTCTGGCTGGCGCCGGTCATGGCCACGTAAAGCATCTTGTCCACAGTCATCCTCCGCTGGGCTGGCGAACACTTGCCGTTCACCGCTGCTGTCGAGCGATGGAAGCAATTTTCGAACCAGATCTTGAACAGACCGGAAAAGGCCCGTGTTTTCGGGGCTTTGATGGTTTCGGGAGAGCGCGCGGGAGAGGAAGAAGACAAATTATCGGCGGTACGTTTGCCGGAGGGCGGCAAGATCCCGCCCCCCCTGCACAGCAGGAATCAGTCCCGACACCCGGCGTTGTTGAACGGCCCGGCAAAGCGCCGCCACCCCTCCCCCGGCGAATGCTGGGCACACACCAGACGTCCGTCGGCCTGGCTTTCCCAGCGATACCAGGGCGCCATGGCCGCCACCGCATACCCGCCCAGCAGCACCAGCAATCCGATCACGAGACAACGCTTCATTTCTCACCTCACTGAAACGACAAGCCCCCGCCCGAATCGGGAAGGGGCTCGCCTTGCCACGCTATCCAGCCAGCATCAGGTCATCTGGATGATGGTCTGCATGATGGCGCTCTGGGTGGAAATGGTCTTGGCGTTGGCCTGGTAGTTGGACTGCGCCTTGACCAGTTCGACCAGCTCCTGGGTCAGGTTCACGTTCGACTCTTCCAGGGAGTTGGAGGCGATCGAACCCAGGGTGCCGGTCTTCGGTACGTCGATGCCCGGGATACCCGAGTTGTAGGTTTCCTTCCAGCGGGTACCACCCTGCTGCTCCAGACCCTGCTCGTTGGCGAAGCTGGCAATGGCCAGCTGGCCGATGGCGCGGGATTGCTGGTTGCTGAAGCTGGCGAACAGCACGCCGGTGGAGTCGATGCTCAGGCTCGACAGGATGCCGGTGGCATAACCGTCCTGGGACTGGGACAGACGCGCCGTCTCGGTGTTGTAGGAGGTGGTCGAATTCATGTCCAGACGGATGCCGTCCGGGTTGGCAGCGGAACCGTTCGAGGCCCAGGTGCCGGTGGTGGCGTTGTACGCCGCCGGGATCCAGTCCTTCACGGTGAAGACGTTGTTCACCACCTCGAAGCTGTCATCCGGAGCGACCGAACCGGTCATGGTGTTGATGCTGCCATCGGACTTGAAGGTCATGGTGCCGGTCAGGGGCACGGTGCTCGCCGGGTTCTGCGGATTGCGACCGTCGATCAGGGTGTACATGGTCCAGGTGTTCTGGTCGGTCTTGCGATAGTACTGCTCCATGGTGTGCTTATTACCCTGGCTATCGTAGATCTCGGTCGAGAACTTCTTGCTGTAGGTGGTTTCATCGGTCGGCACGAAGGCCGGACCAGCCGGGGTGGCGGTCGGCAGCGGGATGCTGTCGGACGAGGAGTTCAGGTTGATGCCCTGGTCGATCAGGCTGGTGGCCTTGGGCGCCAGCGCCGAGGTATCGATCTTCAGGTCGGTCAGGCCGGCCTTGAGGATGGTGCCGTTCTCGTCAGCCGCGTAGCCCTGCAGGCGCAGGCCATCGGAGGTGACGACGTAGTTGTCCTTGTTGGTCTGGAAGGCGCCGGCACGGGTGTAGCTCAGCGAGCCGTTGTCGCTGAGAATGAAGTAGCCCTGACCCTGGATGGCCATGTCCAGCACGTTGCCGGTGTTGTTCACGTCACCCTGGCCGAACTGCTGGGAAACCGCGGCCAGGCGCACGCCGTTGCCGACGGTCTTGCTGCCGACGCCGAGCTTGCTCGCCGAGTAGACGTCTTCGAATTCCGCGCGGGAGGATTTGAAGCCGGTGGTGGCAACGTTGGCGATGTTGTTGCCGGTAACGTCCAGCTGCTTGCTGGCTGCATAGAGACCGCTAAGGCCGATATTGAAGGACATCTTTCACTCCTGTGCCGTTAGCCGGCTCTATATACCGATGGTTTGCACTTTGGACAGCGCGACGCTGCCCAGACCGGCGAGATTGAGCATCATCTCGCCCCCTGTCTGACTGATGGTGACGCTGCTGACGGTGGCCGGGAGCAGGGTGTACATCTCCATGGCCTTGCCGTCGACGGTGGTGGTCGCCTTGAAGGTGTAGGTGTCCGGCGCGACCACTTCGCCTTTTTCGTTCTTGCCGTCCCAGACGAACGCGGCGTTGCCGGTGGACTGGTCGCCCAGGTCCAGGGTACGCACGGTGTTGCCGTCCTTGTCGGTGATGGTCACCTTGACGTCGGTGACCGACTGCGGCACCACCACCGAACCGTTCAGGCTCTTGCTGGTATCGACCACAGCCTTGTCGGTCTGGGCGATCACCGAGCGACCGACCAGGGACGAGGCCTGCAGGGCCTGGGACGATTTGTAGTTGCTGGAAATCGCGGTGACCGACTCGTTCAGCGAGGTGATGCCCTCAAGGCTGCTGAACTGCGCGAGCTGGGCGACGAATTCGCTGTTGTCCTGCGGATCGAGCGGGTTCTGGTGCTGCATCTGGGTCACCAGAAGCTGCAGGAACGCGTCCTTGCCGAGGGTCTGGCCACCGGTGGAGCTGTTGGTGGCGGAGGCGACGCCGGATTGCGAGGTGGTGCTCTTGACCCCGGACGCCTTGATGACGTCGTTGAGGTTCACCCCTGCTGTCGTATCGTTGACGCTAGCCATTGGCGCGGTCCCTTATCACTGACCCAGGGTCAGAACTTTCTGCATCATGGTCTTGGCCGTGTTCATCAACTCGGCGTTGGTCTGGAACGAGCGGCTGGCCGAGATCATGTCAGCCATTTCCTCGACCACGTTGACGTTCGGGTAGTAGACGTAGCCGTCCTTGTTCGCCGCCGGGTGGTTCGGCTCGTAGCGGGCCTCGAGGTTGCTCTGGTCCTCGACCACGCCGAGCACCTGCACGCCCTGCCCTGCCGCGTCCTGGTCCTGGAACAGCGACTGGCTGCCGTTCTGCGCCTGCTGGAAGGTGGTGGCAAACACCGGGTGACGGGCACGGTAGGTCTGGTCGATGCTCGACGAGACGGTCTCGGCGTTGGCGATGTTCGAGGCGACGGTGTTCAGACGGGTGGTCTGGGCGCTCATGCCGCTACCGGCGATGTTGAAAACACTGGCGAGGGACATGGATTACTCTCCGCGCAGGGCCGAAACCAGCCCTTTGAATTTACTGTTGAGCAGCGTGAAGCTGGCCTGGAAGCCCACGGCGTTTTCCGCGTAGTTGGACTGCTCCATCTGCGCATCGACGGTGTTCTGGTCGATCGACGGCTGCGCCGGCGTGCGGTATTGCAGGGCCTCGTCGCTGAGGCTCACGCCATCGGCCTCGATGTGCCGGGCGTTGGTCCGCTCCAGGGCAAAATGACCGCCCTTCTGGGTCTTTTCGGTCTCGGCGGCGAGCACGCTGGAAAAGTCCATGTCCCGCGCCTTGAAGTTCGGCGTATCGGCGTTGGCGATGTTGTTGGCCAGCACCTCGGCGCGCTGGGCACGGAAGCTCAGGGCCTTTTCATGGATACCGAGCGCTTTGTCGAAACTGATGCTCATGTCGGGGAAACCTTCGAAGGTTGACCGGATGGTTCGTTGGCGATGAGAGAGCAAGTCCTGTGCCAAAAAACGAAACCCCAGTAAAACCGGGGCTTTTGCGATTTTGCCGGGGGTGGCAATGACGGAAAAGCGGCAATTACTTTCCGCTGGATGCCGCCCGCGGCAGGAGAAAGCGGCAACACAGCCGAAAAAACCGGCGCCAAAAACATGTCATTTTAATATCAAGTCTTTTAACATCCGCCCGCTCGTTGCGTGGCGATTAGCCACTACCACCGTCCCGGCTGTTGCCACGCAAGGAATGCATCATGACTACAAGACGTTTAAGGACTGAACCGTGACTTCCATGCTTTTCCGCAAGACCCTGCTCGCCGTGGCCATCACCGCCACTACCCTTCCTGCCTATGCACAGACCGTGCAACTGACCGATGCCGGCTTCGTCAGTGACCGCCAGTTCTATACCGAAGACCTGGAGATCACCGGCAGCTACAACGGCGGTGCCGATGAGGACGCCATCGCGCTCAACGGCAGCTACCTGGAAAAGAACCTGATCCTCAATGCGACGATCAATAGCACCGGCGACTTCGCTGGCGGCGTGGATATGGACGCCTTTAGCCAGGCAACCAATTGGTACCCCACCTACATCACAGGTGACGTCACCAACAAAGGCAGCATCAGCGCCATTGGCAGCGGAGCCAACGCACTGCTGATCGACCCGGCCGTTATCGGCGGCAGCGTGATCAACGAAGGCCTGCTCTATGCCAAGGGCGAGCCGCTGCAAGACGACAATGACATCGATGCTGCCCGAGCCATCGACATCAGCGGGTCAAGCATCATCGCCAAAAACCTGGTGAATACCGCCAGCGGCCGCATCATCGCCGAAGGCACGAACGCCAAGGGCATCAGCATGGAAGGCGGCAGTATCGTCGGCAAGCTCATCAACGACGGCCTGATCCAGGTCACCGGTGATGGCGCCACGGCCGTCGACATCACCACCAACGAACACACCTGGCCCTCCGACATGGCCGACCTGGGCGGCATCGAGAACCACGGCACCATCATCGCCAGCGGCGACGATGCCGAAGGCATCCGCATCGACGGCGTCAGCTTTACCAGCAAAGATGCACACCTGATCAACACCGGCACGATCCAGGCCACCGATGCCGCTATCGTCGTCGGCGGTACCGACATCGACGTCTACAACGAGCAGAACGCGCCAATCCAGATCATCAACAGCGGCAAGCTGATCTCCGCCGACGAAGCCGTGGACGCTAGCGAGGCCAACAAAGACGTTCATCTGATCCTGCAGGACGGCAGCCAGATCACCGGCAACCTGATCGACCTGGACAACATCGAGGTAACCGGCAACGTCGACTTCACCGGCACCGACAGCACAAGCGATGGCTACAACATCCGCATGTGGGACCCCGAGACCGAATGGCTCGACGTCGGCAGCGTCTCCGAAGAAACCCCGGCCCAGCTCAACCTGCTGAGCGCTCACACCAGCCTGGATGGCAACCTGTACGTCGCCGGCAATTCCGCGCTGGGCCTGAACCTGTACAGCGCCACCAACCCCAACGTAGCGGTCCTGAGCGTTACCGGCACCGCCCAATTCGGCAAGGACGCGCAGATCAAGCTGGCCGCGCAGGGTAGCGACTTCTCCGCCAACGGCAGCGTGTACACGCTGATCCAGGCCGGCCAGATCGAGGTACTGACCGCTGACGGCGAAGAGGTCGACCCGAACGGCAAGCTGAATCTGGTCAGCTCTTCCGCGCTGCTCAACGTCGACAGCTACACGCTGGAAAACAACACCCTGGTGGCTACCGTCACCGGCAAGGGCGAGAGCGAAATCAACGACATCATCACCGGCAACGGCGGTTCGGCGAACAGCCAGAAGGCCATCGGCAGCCTGCTCAACGACGGTGTGATCGGTCGCATCAGCCAGCAGAACCCCAACGACCCACTGCTGCAAACCCTGCTCAACGCCAACGAAGCCGACCTGACCCGCGTCGCCGAGCAACTGACCCCGGAAACCAACGGCGGCGCCACCCAGGCGGCCACCACCAGCCAGAACCTGGTCAGCAACGTCACCGGCAGCCGCACCAGCAGCCTGCGCGGTGCCTCGTCGGGTGAAGCCTTCAAGGAAGCCGGTGTCTGGGTACAAAGCCTGTACAGCGACGCCACCCAGGACCTGCGTGACGGCGTGGCCGGCTACAACGCCTACAGCCGCGGTATCGCCGTGGGTGCAGACGGCAAGCTGAACGACCAGTTGACCCTGGGCCTGGCCTACAGCTTCATCAACACCGACGTGAACGGCAAAAGCGGCAACAAGACCGAAGTCGACAGCCACGCCTTCACCCTGTACGGCGGTTATGAGCTGGGCAACTACTTCGTTGACGGCAGCCTGACCTACGGCATCAACGACAACGACAGCAAGCGCCAGATCGCCAGCACCCAGGCCAAGGCCAGCTACGACAGCGACCTGCTCGGCCTGAACCTGGTCGGTGGCTACACCTGGAAGATCAACCCGCAAGTGCTGGTCGAACCACGCCTGGCCGCGCGCTACAGTCTGGTGAACATCGACGGTTACCGCGAGAAGGGTTCGTCGGCGGCGCTGAAAGTGGAAGACCAGCGCTACGAAGCGATCGAGCTGGGCGCAGGCGCACGTGTTGCCGGCAGCTTCAACCTCGGTGCCGGCACCCTGGAGCCGCAGGTCAAGCTGATGGCTTACCACGACTTCGCCGCCGACCAGGCCAGCAGCACCTCGACCTTCCTGCTCGGCAACACGCCGTTCGTTACCACCGGCGCCAAGGCCGTGCGCAACAGCTACGAAGCCGGTATCGGTACCGACTACAAGCTGGGCGCCGTCACCCTGGGCGTGAACTACGACTACATCGGTAAATCGGGCTTCGATGCCGATGTGTTCAGTGCCAAGGTGCGTTACGACTTCTGATCGCGGTTTGATCGGATGAAATGAAAAGCCCCCGGTTGTGAGACCGGGGGCTTTTTCTTGGCGACGCGATCCAGGTAGGAGCGTGGTTTACCCGCGATGGACCGCGGCAGCGGTCCCAGAACCTGCCCTACCAGAACATCTGGATAAATTCGATCAGGCAGGCGCTGAAACCAGGACTGGCTTATGACAGATATTCGTGCTGGATGGTTTTGGGACCGCTGGCGCGGTCCATCGCGGGTAAACCACGCTCCTACCTGAACCGCGTCATTTAGCCTGGTAGATGATCCCCGGACTGCACTGGACCATCTGGTAGTGATCCGGCAGACCGTTCAGCGCCTCGGACGCGCCGAGGAACAGGTAGCCGCCAGGTTTCAGCGTGGCATGGATGCGGGTGAGGATGTCCTTCTTCACCTGCGCCGAGAAGTAGATCAGCACGTTGCGGCAGAAGACGATGTCAAACTTGCCCAGGGCGGCGTAGCTGTCGAGCAGGTTGAACGAGCGGAACTCAACGCGGCTGCGAATTGGCGCCTTGATCGCCCAGCGCCCCGGCCCCTTGGGATCGAAGTAACGCTGCAGGCGCTCCTGGGACAGGCCACGGGCAATCGCCAGGCTGTCGTACTCGCCGGTCTTGCAGTTGGCCAGCATCGCACCGGAGAGATCGGTGGCGACGATCTGCGCGCCCATCTTCAACTGACCGATGTTGGTGCGCTCGTACTCGTCGAGGGTCATGGAGATCGAGTAAGGCTCCTGGCCGGACGAACAGGCCGCCGACCAGATGCGCAGGCGCTGCCCCGGGTTATTGCGGGCCAGCTCCGGCAACACCTTGTTCTTCAGCACTTCGAATGGATAGGTATCGCGGAACCAGAGGGTTTCGTTGGTGGTCATGGCATCGACCACCTGCTCGCGCAAACCGCTGCGCGGCTGGCTCTGGATGCGTTGCACCAGTTCGGTCAGCGTCTTGATGCCCTGCTGTTCCATCAGCTTGTTGAGACGGCTGGAAACCAGGTACTGCTTATTTTCGCCCAGCAGGATGCCACAGGCTTTTTCCAGGAAGACCCGGAACTGTTCGAAATCCAAATTACCCGTAGACAATGGTGCCGCCTCTTAAATCGTGTACAACGCCAGGGGCCTGCGCCCCCGGCCATTAATGTGTGGCATTGATCCGGTCGACCACCCGCTGCGCCAGGTCGTCCGGCCTGAACTTGGCGAGGAAGTCGTCGGCTCCGACCTTCTTCACCATGGCCTGGTTGAACACCCCGGACAGCGAAGTATGCAGGATGATGTGCAGGTTTTGCATGCGCGGGTCGTTGCGAATCTCGGCCGTCAGCGTGTAGCCGTCCATCTCCGGCATCTCGATGTCGGAGATCATCATCAGGAACTCCTCTTCCGGACGCTTGCCTTCGTCGACCAGATTCTTCAGATAGTCCAGCGCCTGGCGACCGTCATTCAACGCCACCACCTCGACACCGACGGTCTGCAGACAGCGACTGACCTGCTTGCGCGCCACCGACGAGTCATCCACGGTGAGCACCCGCAAGGACACCGCCTTGCTGTGCACCTCGGCATTGACCACGCCGGTGGACACCGATTCGGACGCTGGCGCCACCTCGGCCAGGATCTTCTCGACGTCGATGATCTCGACCATCTTGTTGTCGACCCGGGTCACTGCGGTGAGGTAGTGATCGCGGCCGGTCCCCTTGGGTGGCGGATGGATCTCTTCCCAGTTCATGTTGACGATGCGTTCGACCGAGTGCACCAGGAAGCCCTGGGTCTTGGTGTTGTACTCGGTAATGATGACGAAACTCTTGCTCGGATCCTGGTTCTCCAGGGGAGGCAGACCCGTCGCCATCGCCAGATCCAGGATCGGGATGGTCGCCCCACGAATATTCGCGACACCGCGCACGACCCGGCTGGCCTTGGGCAGAAGCGTCAGGCTCGGGCATTGCAGCACTTCCCGAACCTTGAACACGTTGATCCCGTACAACTGCTCGCCGCGCAGGCGGAACAGCAGCAGTTCGAGACGATTCTGCCCTACCAGTTGCGTGCGCTGGTTCACCGAATCCATAACACCAGCCATGCCAGACTCCTCAACCGAAGCTTGGGGCAGCGTACCCGGTCGGCACGCGCCTTGCTTTTCAACTTTTATGATTACGAAAACGACATTTTTCCGACGCCTGCACCGCCATCTGCCCGGCTTCCTTGCTGCGCTGTGCTTATTGACTCCTGGCGCTCGAACTCTGGCTGACACCTTCACCTTGCCTGAAGTGCTTATCGGTGTCACCCAGGGCTTTCTTGAGTTCTCCGTCGAAGACTATTTGCAAAAGAGCCAGACCGAGGGTCGCTACGAGATCCAGGTCAACAACCTCGACCCGCGTTTGCGCATGCCGTTGTGCAGCGAACAGCTCGGCGCCAGCCTGGAAAGCCCGGCCCAGCCCCTGGGCCGGGTGACCGTGCGGGTGCGCTGCGATGGCAGTTCGCCATGGACGGTCTTCGTACCCGCCCAGGTCAAGCTGTTCCGCGATGTGGTGGTGGTCAGCCGTCCGCTCAAGCGCGACGCCGTGGTCGTGGAACAGGACGTGGCCCTGCGTGAACGCGACGTCGGCCTGCTCAACCAGGGTTTTCTCTCCAGCCTCGACCAGGCCATAGGACAGAAAGTCGTCCGACCAATGGTCATCGACCAGATCGTCACGCCCGTCCATCTGGAACAGGCCGAGGTGATCCGCAAGGGTGATCATGTGGTCATCACCGCCCGCAGCGGCACGCTGGCCGTGCGCATGCCGGGCGAAGCACTAAGCAAGGGCGGGATCAGCGAGCAGATCCGGGTACGCAACCTGAACTCCAAGCGGGTGGTAAAGGCCAGGGTAACCGGACCGGGACAGGTAGAGGTTTCCATGTGACCTTGTGACGCACGCCACTACGGCGCAGATGAAGGCTGGCGATCAGCAGGCGCATTTTCTAGACTATGCGTATTACGGGCTGATGGCGCCGCCACGAATGTTCGTTCATTCGTGCCTAAAGTTTTTTTCGGGTTGGCCGAAAAAAGGGCAAGCGTCCTATTCCCGAGAGGTTTTCTGATCATGGTCATCGACTTCAGTCGTTTGAATAACTCCCCGTCAGTGACGGGCGGCCTGCGCACTGGCACCAGCCAGGAAAGCGCCGCCAGCAACCGCGCAGGCCAGTCCGACGCGGCTGCCGCCACCGCCCAGAGCGGGGAGACCGTACACCTCAGCCATGAGGCCCAGCAGTTGCAACAGGTCAGCGACAAGCTGCGCGACCAGCCTATCGTCAACAGCGACCGCGTGGCCGCGTTGAAACAGGCCATCGCCGACGGTAGCTACCAGGTCGACGCCAACCGCGTCGCCAGCAAACTGCTCAATTTCGAAGCTCAGCGCTAGCCCTCGGCGCGCTGACTTCAAGGACGCCAAGACCAAGAGCCAGCCATGCACGACACGACCCTGCTGCAACTGATCGAAGAAGATATCGGCCCGGCGGAACAGCTGCTCCAGCTGCTGCGGGACGAATATGTCGCCCTGCACGGCCGGGACATGCCGACGCTGGAAGACATCCTGGCCTACAAGCAATCGCTGGTAGTGCTGCTCGATCAGAACGGGCGTCGGCGCAGCGAGCTGCTCGCCAGCCTGGGCCTGACCCCGAACCGCGCCGGCGTCGAGGTTCTGGCCAGCCAGTCGCACCTTGGCCCGCAATTGCTGCAACAACTCGATGTGCTGGGCAATCTGCTCAACGAGTGCAAGGCGGTCAACGAGCAGAACGGCGCATCCATCGTGCTGCAGCAGGCCAGCACGGCCAACCAGATCAGAATCCTCATGGGCGGCGAAGCCCCTTCGCTCTACGACAGCCGGGGCTCGACCTCGCCGCTCTCCAAGCCTCGTGCGCTCAGCCAGGCGTGACCCTCTATCAAGGCACACCGCATGCTGGCAGAATGCCCGCTGCGTGTGTCGTTTTTGCCTGGAGATTCATCAACCGTGTTCAATGACGTAGAAGCTCCGCAGCCTCCGAAGGTGTTCACCACGCCTCTGGAAATTGCCGCCAACTTGCGGATGCTGCAAGAGAGCCATGATCCGCTGATCATTACCTTCCATGAGCGCAGTCAGCGTTTCCAGAGCTACGTGGTCGAGGTCGACCGCGATAACAATGTCCTGGCCCTGGATGAAATGATCCCGCGTGACGGCGAGCGTTTCCTGGAAAACGGCGAACCCTTCCGGGTCGAAGGTTTCCACGACGGCGTGCGGATCGCCTGGGAATGCAACCAGCCGCTGAGCATCGATAACTCCGGTGACGTCCGCTGCTACCGCGGCACCCTGCCCGTCGAAGTGACCTATCACCAGCGTCGCAACGCCTTCCGTGCCGCCCTCAAGCTGTCGCAACTGGTCGACGTCGTGCTCGATGGCGACAAGCTCAAGGGTGCTGGCGCCATCCGTGGCAAGCTGCTGGACATCTCCGCAACCGGCTGCAAGCTGCGTTTCGACGGCGATATCGAAGAGCGCCTGCAACTGGGCCAGGTCTACGACAAATTCGCAGCAAGTGCCCCTCTGGGCCTGACCCAGATGTCGGTTGAGCTGCGCCACCTGCACTTCGAAGAGCGCCTGGGCGCAACCTTCGCCGGCGTGCGCTTCCACAACCTCACCGGTCAGATGCAACGCAAGATCGAGAGTTTCGTCTATCAATTGCAACGCGAAGCGCGGCGCTTCGACAAAGACGATTACTGATCAATCGACAACGGGGACCGCATGCGGTCCCCGCTTCGTTCAGAGCGGCTTGGCCGGCTCCTGAGCAGCCCCTTCCGGCTTTACCTCCCCCGCCTCTTCCTCGGCTTCGGTATCCTCGGCCGCCACCGGCGTCTGCATCTGTTCCTGCACCACCTGCTCGTTCACCCGTGGGTCGAGGGCTGCAGCCAACGGCGAACTGGCCGCCGGCATGGCCACGTGGGACAGCGGCGCATCGTCCACCTGATGCAGCCCGGTAACCGCATCCGGGCGAATCCGCCAGACCAGCACCAGAGCGAAGAACGTGAAGAAGGCATACAGCATCTGGTCGCCGAAGGCCTGCATCAGCGCCCCCGCCGCCAACGGGCCGATGCTCGCACCGACGCCATAGGTGACCAGGAGCATCGCCGTCAGCGATACCCGCCGCTCGCCCTCCACATGGTCGTTGGAGAACGCCACCGCCAGCGGATAGAGACAGAACTGCAGCAGCGAAACCAGGAAACCGGCGACGAACAGCACCAGCATCGGCACCCCGGGCAGGATCGCCAGCGGCAGCGAAGCTACCGCCAGGCCGATGGCCACGCTGCGGATCAGCACCGCGCGGTCATAACGGTCGGAGAGCCAGCCCAGCGGCCACTGCACCAGCAGCCCGGCGAAGATGCACACACCCATGAAGATACCCACCTGCTCGGTGGTCAGGCCCTGCTTCGAGGCATACAGCGGCGCAAGGCCGTAGAAGGCGCCGAGAATCAGTCCGGCGCCAAGCACCGTGCTCAACGACTGCGGCACCCGCTTGATGAAGAAGCGCGGCTCCATCGGCGCCGGGCGCAGCGGCGCCGGGTGGATGCGCCGGGTCAGCGCCACCGGCACCAGGCACAGGGCAAAGCACATGGCGACCAGCATCAGCAGTTCAGGCCCGAGCTGCGGGTGCACCACCAGGATCAGCTGGCCCAGCACCAGGCCCAGGTAGGAGGCGATCATGTAGCCGCTGAACACCGCACCGCGATGCTTGGCATCGGCCTGTTCGTTGAGCCAGCTCTCGATGACCATGTATTGGCACATCATGCCGAGGCCGACGATCACCCGCAGGAACAGCCAGGCCGGGAGGAAGCTGACCAGCCCGTGCCCCAGCACCGCCGCGCCGACGATCCCGGCACAGGCGGCATAGGCGCGGATATGCCCGACCCGGGCGATCAGGCGGTGACCGATCTTGCCGCCAAGAGCAAGGCCGAAGTAGTTGGCCGCCATCAGGGCACCGACCCAGAGGCTGTCGACCTGGTCGGCGGTGAGGCGCAAGGCCAGGTAGGTACTCAACAGGCCGGAGCCGATCAACATCATCAACGCGGCAAAATACAGCGCGCGAAAAGACTTCCAGATAGTGCGCATCAGCGTCCCGAACGGCCTCTTGAGCTGGTGGAAAAACTGCCTGAAAGCATAAGTGATTATTCCTCTGGCGCGGCCGGCCCTGGCGAAAAAAACAAAAGGCCGATTACGCCAGAAAACAGCGTAATCGGCCTTCTATCCCGTGCCTTTGCTGTCAGGCCTGGGCCGCCAGCACGCGTCGCTCCCAAGGCGTGATCTCATCGAAGAAGCTGGTCAGCTCCTGGGTCTTGGTGGCGATGTAGCCGGCGATGAACTCCTCGCCGAACAACTCCCGCGCCAGGCTGCTGCGCTTGAGTCGATCGATGGCCGCATGCAGGGTGCACGGCAGCGAGAGATGATCCGGAACCTCGAATTCACCCTGGATCGCCGCAGTAGGCTGCAAGCCCTGCTCGATACCGTGCAGGCCGGCGGCAAGGCTGGCGGCGATCGCCAGGTAAGGGTTGGCGTCGGCACCCGGCAGGCGGTTCTCCACCCGCCTGGCCACCGGCGAACTGGCCGGGATACGCAGGCCGGCGGCGCGGTTGTCTTCCGACCAGCAGGCATTGTTCGGCGACGCATAGGGATGGCACAGGCGCTGGTAGGAATTGACGTTAGGCGCGAACAACGCCGTGAAGTCCGCCATGCATGCCTGCTGGCCCGCGATGAACTGATAGAACAGGTCGGTAGGCTTGCCGTCGGCAGCACTGAACACATTGCGACCGCTAGCGATCTCCACCAGGCTCTGGTGGATATGCATCGAACTGCCCGGTGTATGCGCCAGCGGCTTGGCCATGCACACCACGGTCAGGCCATGCTTGAGCGCGACTTCCTTGAGCAGATGCTTGAACAGGAAGGTCTGGTCGGCCAGCAACAGCGGATCGCCGTGGAGCAGGTTGATCTCGAACTGACTGACACCCATTTCGTGCATGAAGGTGTCACGCGGCAGGCCCAGCGCCTTCATGCAACGGTAGACCTCCTGGAAAAACGGACGCAGGCCGTTGTTGGAACTGACGCTGAAAGCCGAATGCCCGTCCTCGCGGCGGCCATCCAGGCCGAGAGGCGGCTGGAACGGCTGGGTAGGGTCGGGGTTGGCGGCGAAGACGAAGAACTCCAGTTCGGTCGCCACCACCGGCGCCAGACCGCGAGCAGCGTAACGGGCGATCACCGCCTTGAGCTGGCCGCGGGTGGACAGGCCGGAGCTTGCGCCACTGAGTTCGTCGGCATCGCAGATGGCCAGGGCACGCGGCTCGGCGCTCCAGGGCAGGCGGTGGATCTGCGTGGGGTCGGCCACCAGTGCCAGGTCGCCATCGTCGCCACCGTAGAAGCGCGCCGGCGGATAGCCGCCCATGATGCATTGCAACAGCACGCCCCGCGCCAGTTGCAGGCGCCGGCCTTCGAGGAAGCCCTCGGCGGTCATCACCTTGCCGCGCGGCACGCCGTTGAGGTCTGGCGTGACGCATTCGATTTCATCAATGCCCGTCAAACGCTCTTCCAGGGAGCGCTGAACATTGGTCGTCATGACTCTGTCCTTGTTGTTTTCGCATGCCGGAAACGGCGACCCGGACAACATCTCAGGGGGCGTTCAAAATATCAAGCACATAAGCAGGTGCCTGATCGTGATTTTCTACACTTTGCAAGTGTGTTGCTCTTGAGGGCCTCATCGCTGGCAAGCCAGCTCCCACAAGGTTCGCGGTGTATGCAAAACCCTGTGGGAGCTGGCTTGCCAGCGATGAGGCCCTCAAGAGCAACACAAGAGTGGAATCAACGAGACTCGCGCAAGGTCAGCCCATTGGCCGGCAACGGCAACGCGGTCTTGTAGCGCACCTGCTTGAGGGCAAAGCTGGAACGGATATTCGCCACTCCCGGCAGACGCGTCAGATAATCAAGAAAGCGCTCCAGCGCCTGGATGCTCGGTAACAGCACCCGCAGCAGATAATCCGGGTCGCCGGTCATCAGGTAGCACTCCATCACCTCGGGGCGCTCGGCGATTTCCTCCTCGAAACGGTGCAGCGACTGCTCCACCTGCTTCTCCAGGCTGACATGAATGAACACATTCACATCCAGCCCCAGCACCTCCGGCGCCAGCAAGGTCACCTGCTGGCGGATCACCCCCAGCTCTTCCAGGGCCTTGACCCGGTTGAAACAGGGCGTCGGCGACAGATTCACCGAGCGGGCCAGCTCGGCGTTGGTGATCCGGGCATTTTCCTGAAGGCTGTTGAGAATACCGATGTCGGTACGATCCAGTTTTCGCATCAGATAAATTCTCCTGCCTGTTGTTGTTTTGCAGAATATTTATCCGCCCGCCCATTCAAAGGCAACCAACATCAGAAAAATATTCTTCCGGGGTCGGAATATCATTTAAGTAAGACTGACTCCCTGGTCACAAGCCGGGGTTCGGTAGCTACCGCTTCAAAGCTCAACAAAAACACAAGACAGAGCGAGCGTAAAAAGCATGAACGAGTACGCCCCCCTGCGTTTGCATGTGCCCGAGCCCACCGGCCGGCCAGGCTGCCAGACCGATTTTTCCTACCTGCGTCTGAACGACGCCGGTCAAGTCCGCAAACCCGCCATCGATGTCGAACCTGCCGATACCGCCGACCTGGCCTACAGCCTGATCCGCGTGCTCGACGCCGAGGGCAATGCCGTGGGCCCCTGGGCCGAGGACATCGACCCGCAGGTCCTGCGCCAGGGCATGCGCGCGATGATGAAGACGCGCCAGTTCGACAGCCGCATGGTGGTCGCCCAGCGCCAGAAGAAGATGTCCTTCTATATGCAGAGCCTCGGCGAGGAAGCCATCGGCAGCGCCCAGGCCCTGGCCCTGAACCGCAGCGACATGTGCTTCCCGACCTACCGCCAGCAGAGCATCCTGATGGCCCGCGAGGTATCGCTGACCGAGATGATCTGCCAGTTGCTGTCCAACGAGCGCGATCCGCTCAAGGGCCGTCAGCTGCCGATCATGTACTCGGTGCGTGAAGCCGGCTTCTTCACCATCAGCGGCAACCTCGCCACCCAGTTCGTCCAGGCCGTCGGCTGGGCCATGGCCTCGGCGATCAAAGGCGATACCAAGATCGCCTCGGCCTGGATCGGTGACGGCGCCACCGCCGAGTCCGACTTCCACACCGCCCTGACCTTCGCCCACGTCTACCGCGCCCCGGTGATCCTCAACGTGGTCAACAACCAGTGGGCGATCTCCACCTTCCAGGCCATCGCCGGCGGTGAAGCCACCACCTTCGCCGGTCGTGGCGTCGGCTGCGGCATCGCTTCGCTGCGGGTCGATGGCAACGACTTTGTCGCCGTCTACGCCGCCTCGCGCTGGGCCGCCGAACGCGCCCGCCGCGGCTACGGCCCGACCCTGATCGAGTGGGTCACCTACCGCGCCGGCCCGCACTCCACCTCGGACGACCCGTCCAAATACCGCCCCGCCGACGACTGGATTCACTTCCCCCTCGGCGACCCGATCGTGCGCCTGAAGCAGCACCTGATCGCCAACGGCCACTGGTCCGAAGAGGAACACCAGGCGGTCAGCGCCGAACTGGATGCCGAGATCATCAAGGCGCAGAAGGAAGCCGAGCAGTACGGCACCCTCGCCGGCGGGCAGATGCCGAGCCCGGCCTCGATGTTCGAGGACGTCTACAAGGAAATGCCGGAGCACCTGCGCCGGCAGCGCCAGGAACTGGGGATCTGACATGAACGATCACAACACTTCCATCCAGGTTGAAAACGCCATGTCGACCACCACCATGACCATGATCCAGGCCCTGCGCTCGGCCATGGACATCATGCTCGAGCGCGACGACAACGTGGTCGTCTACGGCCAGGACGTCGGCTATTTCGGCGGCGTGTTCCGTTGCACCGAAGGACTGCAGAACAAGTACGGCAAGTCACGGGTATTCGATGCACCGATTTCGGAGAGCGGCATCGTCGGCACCGCCGTGGGCATGGGTGCCTACGGCCTGCGCCCGGTGGTGGAAATCCAGTTCGCCGACTACTTCTACCCCGCCTCGGACCAGATCGTTTCGGAAATGGCCCGTCTGCGTTACCGCTCGGCCGGCGAGTTCGTCGCTCCACTGACCCTGCGCATGCCCTGCGGCGGCGGCATCTACGGCGGTCAGACCCACAGCCAGAGCCCGGAGGCGATGTTCACCCAGGTCTGCGGCCTGCGCACGGTGATGCCATCCAACCCCTACGACGCCAAAGGGCTGCTGATCGCCTCGATCGAGAACGACGACCCGGTGATCTTCCTCGAACCCAAGCGCCTGTATAACGGCCCGTTCGACGGCCACCACGACCGCCCGGTAACCCCCTGGTCGAAACACCCGGCCAGCGCCGTGCCGGACGGCTACTACACCGTGCCGCTGGACAAGGCGGCGATCACCCGCCCGGGCAACGATGTCACCGTGCTGACCTACGGCACCACGGTCTACGTGTCCCAGGTCGCCGCCGAGGAAACCGGCGTCGATGCCGAGGTCATCGATCTGCGCAGCCTGTGGCCGCTGGACCTGGAGACCATCGTCGCCTCGGTGAAGAAGACCGGCCGCTGCGTGGTCGTGCACGAGGCCACCCGCACCTGCGGCTTCGGCGCCGAACTGGTGTCGCTGGTCCAGGAACATTGCTTCCACCACCTGGAAGCGCCCATCGAGCGCGTCACCGGCTGGGACACCCCCTACCCGCACGCGCAGGAGTGGGCGTACTTCCCCGGCCCGTCGCGGGTCGGTGCGGCATTGAAACGGGTCATGGAGGTCTGAATGGGCACGCACGTCATCAAGATGCCGGACATTGGCGAAGGCATCGCACAGGTTGAACTGGTGGAATGGTTCGTCAAGGTCGGCGACACCATCACCGAAGACCAGGTCGTGGCCGATGTCATGACCGACAAGGCCACGGTGGAAATCCCCTCGCCGGTCTCCGGCAAGGTCCTCGCCCTGGGCGGCCAGCCCGGCGAGGTCATGGCGGTGGGCAGCGAGCTGATCCGCATCGAAGTGGAAGGCGCTGGCAACCACAAGGCCGGCGATCACCAGGAAGGCGCCGAGAAAGCCAGCGCGGCGGCAGACAAACCCGCCGCGTCGCCCAAGCCAGAGCCGGCCAAGGTGGAAACCCCGGCTGCACCTGCCGCGCCAGCCGCGGCGCTGAGCACTGCCCAGAGCGCCCCCATCGTGCCGCGCGCGGCCAGCGAGAAGCCCCTGGCCTCCCCCGCCGTGCGCAAGCGCGCCTGGGATGCCGGTATCGAATTGCGCTACGTGCATGGCAGCGGCCCGGCCGGGCGCATCCTCCACGAAGACCTCGACGCCTTCCTCACCCAGCCGAGTCGTGGCCAGGCCGCACCGAGCGGCTATGCCAAGCGCGAGGACAGCGAGCAGATTCCGGTAATCGGCCTGCGCCGCAAGATCGCCCAGCGCATGCAGGACGCCAAGCGCCGCGTTGCCCACTTCAGCTACGTCGAGGAAATCGACGTCACCGCCCTCGAAGAGCTGCGCCAGCACCTGAACAAGAAATGGGGCGACAGCCGCGGCAAGCTGACCCTGCTGCCGTTCCTGGTCCGCGCCATGGTCGTGGCCCTGCGCGAGTTCCCGCAGATCAACGCCACCTACGATGACGAAGGCCAGGTCATCACCCGCCATGGCGCGGTGCATGTCGGCATCGCCACCCAGGGCGACAACGGCCTGATGGTGCCGGTGCTGCGCCACGCCGAAGCCGGCAGCCTGTGGACCAATGCCAGCGAGATCTCGCGCCTGGCCCATGCCGCACGCAGCAACAAGGCCAGCCGCGAAGAACTGTCCGGCTCGACCATCACCCTGACCAGCCTCGGCGCCCTCGGCGGCATCGCCAGCACGCCGGTGGTGAATACCCCGGAAGTGGCCATCGTCGGGGTCAACCGCATCGTCGAACGGCCGATGGTGGTCAACGGCCAGATCGTCATCCGCAAGATGATGAACCTCTCCAGCTCCTTCGATCACCGGGTGGTCGACGGCATGGACGCCGCACAATTCATCCAGGCCGTACGTGGCCTGCTCGAACAACCCGCCAGCCTGTTCGTGGAGTGAGCATGCAGACCCTCGACACAACTCTCCTGATCATCGGCGGCGGTCCCGGCGGCTATATCGCCGCCATCCGCGCCGGCCAACTGGGCATCCCGACCATCCTCGTCGAAGGCCAGGCCCTCGGCGGCACCTGCCTGAACATCGGCTGCATTCCATCGAAGGCGCTGATCCATGTAGCCGAGCAGTTCCACCAGACCCAGGCGCACAGCCAGCAGTCCAGCCTCGGCATCAAGGTCGCCGCGCCGAGCCTGGACATCGGCCAGAGCGTGGCCTGGAAGAACGGCATCGTCGATCGCCTGACCAGTGGCGTCGCTGCCCTGCTGAAGAAGAACGACGTCAAGGTCATCCACGGCTGGGCCAAGGTCATCGACGGCAAGCTGGTGGAGATCGACGGCCAGGACCTGCGCATCCGCTGCGAACACCTGTTGCTCGCCACCGGCTCCAGCAGCGTCGAACTGCCAATGCTGCCTCTGGGCGGTCCGGTGGTTTCCTCCACCGAAGCACTGTCGCCAAGCTCCTTGCCCAAGCGCCTGACCGTGGTCGGCGGCGGCTATATCGGCCTGGAACTGGGCATCGTCTATCGCAAGCTCGGCGTCGAGGTCAGCGTGGTCGAAGCCCGCGAGCGCATCCTGCCGACCTATGATGCCGAGCTGACCCAGCCGGTGGCCGAGTCACTGAAAAAGCTCGGGGTGAAGCTGTACCTCGGCCACAGCGTCGAAGGCTTCGACGCGAAGGAAAAGCGCCTGACGGTACGCCAGCCGGACGGCCAGAGCCTGGCCCTGGACACCGACCAGGTGCTGGTCGCGGTGGGTCGTCGGCCGAGGACCAAGGGCTTCAACCTCGAAGCCCTCGACCTGAAGATGAACGGTGCCGCCATCGCCATCGACGCCCAGTGCCAGACCAGCATGCGCAATGTCTGGGCCATCGGCGACGTAGCGGGCGAACCGATGCTGGCGCACCGGGCCATGGCCCAGGGCGAGATGGTCGCCGAGCTGATCGCCGGCAAGCAGCGCGCCTTCACCCCGGCAGCGATTGCCGCGGTGTGCTTCACCGATCCGGAACTGGTGGTGGCCGGCCTGACGCCGGAAACGGCCAAGGCCGAAGGCCTCGACTGCCTGGTGGCCAGCTTCCCCTTCGCCGCCAATGGCCGGGCCATGACCCTGGAATCGAAAAGCGGCTTCGTCCGTGTAGTGGCGCGGCGTGACAATCACCTGATCGTCGGCTGGCAGGCGGTGGGGGTTGGCGTATCGGAGCTGTCCACGGCCTTTGCCCAGTCACTGGAGATGGGCGCGCGGCTGGAGGATGTGGCGGGGACCATCCATGCTCATCCGACGCTGGGTGAGGCGGTGCAGGAAGCGGCGCTGAGAGCGTTGGGGCATGCGTTGCATATCTAGAAGCACGACGCGCTCCACTGTGGGAGCGGGTTCACCCGCGATGACGAAGGTGAGTCCACTAAAGCAATCGCGGCGGTCCGGAGTTCCGGTAAACCCGCTCCCACAAAGTCCGCAGACAAAAAGAAGGCCGCTCGATGAGCGGCCTTCTTTATTTGTGCTGTCCCGTCAGACGCGGAAGTAACCCACCGACGAATCGAACGGCAGGCGCTTCAGCTCGACCTTGTTCAGGTCAAGAACATCACGCAGGGCGGCGGTTTCGCCGGGGAAGTTGCGGTAGGCGACTTCGTCCAGGACCACGATGGCGCCCTTGGGCATGTACGGCAGGAAGGTTTCCAGAGCGACCTTGGTCGAGGAGTACAGATCGGTGTCGAGGATCAGCATCGCCACCACCAGGTCCGGACGGGTCTTGACGAAGGCCGGTACGGTTTCGAGGATGTCGCCCTTGACGATCTCGCAGCGCGGGATGCGGTTGACCGGACGCACCAGGTCGTTGGCGTCGATCATGTCCTGGATCAGGGTCTCGTCGGTGTCGGAGAACATGCTTTCGTTGATGTCCGCCGGGTCTTCCTTCTGGTCGATGCTGGCAAAGCCCTGGAAGGTGTCGAAGCCGATGATCGAACGGTTGATCGCATAGGGTTCTAGGATCATCGACAGCTGCATGTAGAGCATCAACGAGTTGCCCTTGTACACGCCGCATTCAACGATGGCGCCCGGGATGTCCTGGACCATCTTGAACAGTTCGATGCGCGACAGTGCTGCGGTCACCGCGATGCGGTTGGCGAAGACGAAGGGGGCGTCGGCCACGTATTGGGCATCGACGCGGCTCAGCACGCTGGCGCGCTTTTCGTTGTACTCGACCTCGGCAGCAGTCAGGCGACGCTTGGTCATGGATTAACTCCCTGGAATTGCGAAAAGTCGCTGGCATGGAAAAGGTCTTTGAAGCCGGCTTCGACGTCGAAACAACCGTTGTCGACGTTGGCTGCGCCGCGCTTCTGAATCAGGTCCTGCAGGTGGATCAGGCGGAAGTCCACGCTGAAGCGGATGCGGTCGGTATGGTTGGCCACGGTACCGTGCAGGTGGGCGCCGGAGAACATCAGGATCTCGCCGCTGTTGCCGGCGATGCGGATCTCCGAGGAGTCGTCGATTTCTTCCAGGGGCACCGGATGCACGCGGGTTTCCTGGGTGATGTTGTCCTTGGCCTTGAGCCGCTGGTTGTTGATCCAGTCGGTCAGGCTCCAGGCATGGGACGAGTTCTGCACCGGCCGGGTGAAGTAGGCCGGGTTGATCATCATGGTCTGCTCGGGCTCGATGCTGTAGATCGGCATCCAGGTGTTGAGCTGGCAGTCGACGCTGCCGTACCAGGTGTCGCGGTGCGGCTTGTAGGCATAGCTGACGCCGGCGTGCAGGTAGTCGTAGTTGGGCACTACGCGCACCCGCGGCACGTCGAAGATGTAGTCCTGCGGGTCGGCACCGATTTCGAGGATGTAGTCGCGGATCAGCGCCTTGGCCTGCGGGCCGTTGGTGAACTTGCGCTTGAGCCGGGTGACGTGGTCAACGAAAGTTTCCACCGGCATCTTCTTGTGCAGCGAGACGTGGTCGGTCTCGCCGTCGAAGGCCTCGGTGATGCTGTGCCGGGCCAGGGCGCAGAGCTCGTGGGCGCTGCGCAGTTGGGTATCGAGGAAGATGTCGCCCGCATAGACGCGCTCGCGGAATGCCGGCTTCTTCTGCAACTGGTTGATGTAGAGATTCATAGTGCCTCTTCCTCATAAAGACTGATGCCCGCCGCAAGGCGGGCCATGAATTGAAGTGGACGCAAGGCGACGTCCCCCTGCCCTTCCGGCAGGGAACTCCAACCGCATGGATCCGGGTCATGGCCCGGCTCTGGTGTTCTTGTGATCGGCATCGCAGGGGCAAACTTTAATGCCGCCAGTCTTGCCGCCAGCGGCAAGGGTCTTCCTCCGCAAGGCAATGGCGAACCCTGTGCAAATCCTCGAAGCCCCGTCCTGCAAGGGTTCCGCCAGCCTGGCACAGCTCTTGCCCTGCAACCATGACCTGTGCCCAACCAAGGAGAATGATCCCGTGAGCATCATCAATGGCCATGGCTGGCAGAACGCAGCCATCCAGCAGCAACGTAGCCTTCCCGCCGTGTCCGGCGTCGACGGGCAAGCTTATCAGGCGGAAACCGCGACCGCTTCGTCGGTGACCACCGTCGCCAGCGCCGCCGCTTCGCGCAGCGCCTCCGACTCGACCTACCAGGACGCCAAGGATGCCCAGGACGAGGCCTTCGCCAAGCTCAAGGTGGCCTTGCAGAACAGTGGCAGCAATGAGTCCGCCAGCGTCAGCGAGTCGGAGGAAGGCACCCCGACCACCCGCACCGCGGCCCAGGAGTTCCGCGACTACATGGCGCTGTCGCCGGAAGAGAAGATCCGCTTGAAGATGCTCAACGAGCTGGGGCTGACCGAGGAAGACTACGAGGCCCTGCCGCCGGAGAAGAAGGACGCCATCGACAAGCAGATTGCCCAGCGCATGAAGGAAGAAGGCGAGATCAAGTCCATGGCCCAGGTGGAGCCGCAGATGCAGGCCGCCGTGGCGGCACAGACCTTGATCAGGCCGGTGAGCGAGGTGGAGGCAACGGATCCTGCGCAGTTGCGCAAGGACAAGGAAGACCGGGAGGATCCGTTCAAGGTGTGATGAGCCTTGGGGCCTCATCGCTGGCAATGCCAGCTCCCACAGGTTCTGTGGCTGGCCTGACTCTTGCGGCCGACCCGGGACCCTGTGGGAGTCGGCGTTGCCGACGATGAGGCCATCTGCCTCGACATCGATCGCTTTGGCTTGTGTTGTTCTTGCGGGCCTCATCGCTGGCAACGCCAGCTCCCACAAGATTTGTGTCTGGTCTCGGTCCTGTAGTCGACCGGGACCCCGTGGGAGCCGGCTTGCCGGCGATGAGGCCGGCAGCCGTTACACAACAGCTTCAGGCAATCGGAATCAACGGATCCGCAGCCGCCAGGGCCACGGCCTTGTCCGCCACCGGCGGGTAGATCCACTGGGTGTTGATCTGCCGTTTCAGCGCCTTGCCCTCCTCCCGCACCAGCTTCACCTGGCGCTCCCAGCCTTCGGTAAACACCGCACCCCAGCCGCCCAGGTCGAGGCAGGTGACGTATTTCGGTTGGCGATAGACCGTCGACTCCACCCCGATCAACTGCGCTGCCGCATTGTTGCCGGCATGGCGCCCCAACGGGATGGCGTGCTGGCAAGTCATCAGCGCGTGGTTACCCAGATCGTCAGTAGCCGCATAGGCGGTATCCCCCGCGGCGAAGATCGCGTCCTGACCGATCACCCGCAGGTGCTCATCGACATGCAGGCGGCCCATGCGGTCACGCTCGCCAGGGATCTGCGCGGTCAGCGCGCTGGCTTGCACGCCGGTGGTCCAGATCACGGTGCTGGCCTCGATGCGCTGGCCATCCGACAAGGTCACGCCCTCGGCGTCCACCACTTCCACCGACGCGTTCAAGCGCCATTCCACGCCCAGTTCGGCGCTGGCCTCGGCGATGGAGCGAGCGATCTCGACGCCCTGGGAGGCACCGATGGCCTGGCCGCGGTCGACCACGACCACCCGCACCTGGGCGTCCTCACCCAATACCTCGCGCAAGCGCGCCGGCATCTCGGTGGCGGTCTCGATCCCGGTAAAGCCGCCGCCGGCTACCACCACGGTATTGCGCGCTGGTGAATCGGGGCGCTGGGCCAGGGATTTCAGATGCTCCTCCAGGCGCACGGCCTCCTCGATACGGTCCACGTCGAAGGCATGCTCGACCGCGCGGGCCAGCCCGCTGCCCGTCGCCAGTACCAGTTGATCGTAATGCGCGACCGCCGCCTGGCCGTGCCCGTCCAGGTACTCGACGCGCTTGCCAGCCACATCGATCTGCTGTGCCAGGCCCTGGACAAAGCGCACTCCGGTCACCGCGAACAGTTCACCCAGCGGTGCCATGAGGCTGGCCGCATCAGGCTCGTAGAAGCGCGGGCGAATGCGCAGCTCGGCCTGGGGCGCGAGGACGCTGACCTGGATATCCGCACGGCCGTGCATCTCCAGCAGGCGGGTAGCGCTGAGGGCGCTCCACAGACCGCCGAAGCCGGCGCCAAGAACAAGAATGTGCTGCTTCATCGTGTTGCTCCGCATCAGTGAGGTTCGATTCAATAACTACGACTGTATTAGTCGTAGTTTATAAAATCAAGCCACCATTGGTCGGCAGCCTGCTTTGCTGTGGTTCGGATCAGGCGCTACTATTGGCGACCAGTTCAGTCGGAGATAGGCAGATGTCGTTGTACAGCGCGGGGGTCGAATACGGCATTCATTGCCTGATATTCCTGGTCGGGGACGGTGGCGAAAGCCGTGACGCCAGTGTGCGCGACCTGGCCGAGCTGCAAGGCGTGCCCCAGGACTACCTGGCGAAGATCTTCACCAAGCTGGCCAAGGCCAGGCTGGTGGTGGCCACCGAGGGCGTGCGCGGCGGCTTTCGCTTGGCCCACCCGGCCGACGAAATCACCCTGCTGGATATCGTCGGCGCCATCGACGGGCAGAAACTGATTTTCGATTGCCGCGAAATCCGCGGGCGCTGCGCGCTGTTCGACGGCGAACCGCCGGGCTGGGCCACCGAAGGTCCGTGTGCGGTACATGCGGCGATGATCACCGCGCAAAAGCGCATGGAAGAAGCCCTGGCCCAGCAGACCGTGCTCGACCTGGCGCGCCGGGTCGGGCGCAAGGCCCCGGCCGGGTTCAGTGCGCAGGTCGATGACTGGATGGGTGGACGGCGAGACAGGAAAGGCGCCGGGGATATTCCGCTGGTTGAAGCCTGAGTGGTGTAGCGGCTGGCCTCATCGCCGGCAAGCCGGCTCCCACAGAGTGCTGGGTCTGCCACAGTATCTGTGCTCGAGATGTGTAGATACCCATGCAGCGATGGGGCCAGCCGCTACACGACAGCACTCAGCAATTTGATCACCGCCAGGTGCAGCGGATAGAACACCCAGGCCCAGCGCCCCACCGGCGGCACGCGCCCGGGCCATTCGCGGCGCAGCAACTCCAGACCGAAAAACACCGCCATGAACGCCACCGCCATCACCAGCAAGGACACCGGCGCCAAAGGGTGGTGGAACAGCCAGCTGTTGGTCAGATTGCCCGCCACCGCCAGCAAACCCGCCAACCAGGTATGGCGCCCGTCCTTGACCGCCATCAGCAAAGCCGCCGGCAACAGCACCCCGGGCAAGCCATACATCAGCCAGTCATTCCCCAACACGCCGACGACCACCGCCAGCAGCGCCATGCCAGCGGTGACGCGAGTGCGCAGGTGCACACCCCAGGCGAGCAGCAGGCCGAGGGTCAGGGTGGGCATGACGTTGAGGGTCTGCGAGCCATTGTCGAGCCAGCGATACGGCACTTCCGAGAGCAGCGAGAAACCCAGGAACCACCACAGGTAATGCCATCTGACAGCCGTCGAGCGCGCTACGTTGGCCGCCAGCGCCAGACAGAAAAACGGAAACGCCAGGCGCCCGCTGATGAACAACCAGTCCTGCTGTGGCCAGAGATAGCGCAGGTGATCGCCGATCATGCTGACGATGGCCAGCCACTTGAGCAGGTCGAGGGAGGCCGAGCGGGCCATCAGCGCGAACGGAACGCCGCCGGGGTGACCCCGACGACCTTCTTGAAGGCGCGCGCCATATGACTCTGGTCGAAAAATCCGCAGGCCACGGCCGCCTCGGCCAGGTCCATGCCGCCCCGCAGCAAGGCCTGCACCCGGGCGACGCGCATCTGGATCTGATAGCTGTGCGGCGCCACGCCGACCTCGCGCTTGAACACACGGATCAGGTAGAGCGGGTCCATGCCCACTTCCTCACCGAGGGATTCGAGGGACAGGTTCAGCTCCGACTCGCTGTCGAGCAGTGACCGAATCCGCGCGACCGCCGCACGCTCCGGACGCCGGAGTGGCTGCGCGGCATGACCATGGCGCTCGAACAACGCCGCCAGCACTTCGATCAACACCGTCTCGCGCTCCAGCGACAGCTGCGACGTGCTGATGCGGTGGTGCGCGTCCAGCAGGCGCGCAGCCAGGCCAGGATCGTCCGCCATGGCCTCACGGAACAGGTGAATCGAGGCAGCGCCGCCAGCACCGTGCAACACCACATCGTTCAACCACTGCGGATCGACATAGAGCATGCGGTACTCCCAACCGGCGCCATCCACCGGCACGCCGTCGTGGATTTCACCGGGACTGAGGGTGACCACCGTACCCGCCGTGCCGAACTGATGGGCACCGCGGTACCAGAGTTTCTCCACCCCTCGGGTAATCACACCGAACCCATAGCGATCATGGGAATGGCGACCGAAATGCTGCTGGCTGTAGCGCGCACTGAGCAGCTCGCAGCGGCCCTCGGGGATGCGCTGGAAGCTGGAAAAGTCCTTGGCGGTGGTGGGCGATCCGTCGTTCATGCGGCTGTCCAGTTTCGTACAATCGACGCACGAAACAACTTGTTAAGTTTGATTTCCATTCAAGCTAACAGGCGTTTCCCTTCCATGGCAATCAAGCTGGTAATCGGTGATTTCAACAAGTCTTCCTGGTCGTTGCGCGCCTGGCTGGTGCTGGCCGCAGCCGGAATCGAGGCGGACCTCGAACAGGTCCTGCTGGAGCAGGACGACACCCGGGCCAACATCCTCGCCCACTCGCCCTCGGGCAAGCTGCCGGTACTGATCGACGGTGACCTGACGATCAACGACAGCCTGGCCATCGCCGAGTACGCCGCCGACCTGCATCCCGATGCCGACCTCTGGCCCGAGGACTTCGACCTGCGCGCCCTCGCCCGCGCTGCCGCGGCGGAAATGCATGCCGGCTTCGTCAATCTGCGCACACAGATGTCCTTCGGCCTGGGCACTGGCGATCAACGCCCGGAACTGACCGAGCAGACCCGCGAGGAGATCGCGCGGATCCTGCAGATCTGGACCGACCTGCGCGCCCGCAGCGGCCACGCCACCTACCTGTGCGGCGACCACTTCGGCATCGTCGACGCCATGTACGTCCCGGTGCTGTTCCGCTTCCGCCGCTTCGGCATCGAGCTGCCGGAAGCGCTCCAGCCCTATGCCGACGCCATCTTCGACTTCGGCCCCGTACGCACCTGGCTGCACCTGGCCACCACCCGGCCCTGATCCTGATTCGCGAGTCCCTGTCATGCACAACAAACGCGCTCTGCTCGAACTGACCCTTGGCGGCCTGATGCTCAGCCTCTCGGCGCTGGCCGTGGCCTTCGCCGACATCGGCGCGGGCGGCGCCGGTTTCTACCGGATGCTGTTCGCCTCGATCCTGTTCTACCTCACCCTCAAGTGGCGCAAGGTGCCGGTGCGCCTGCCCAGCCGCAAGGCCGCGCAACTCACCGCACTGGCCGGGGTATTCCTGGCCATCGACCTGATCCTCTGGCACCACAGCATCTACATCGTCGGCCCGGGCATCGGCTCGATCCTGACCAACTGCCAGGTGTTCTTCATGACCCTGCTCGGCCTCTGGCTGCTCAAGGAAAAACCGTCGCTGAACTTCAGCCTGGCCATCGTCCTGGCGTTCTTCGGCCTGTACCTGCTGCTGGCTCCGGAAATGACCAGCAGCCTCGGTATCCGCGGGGTGACATTCGGCATCGCCTCGGGCCTGGCCTACGCCATCTGCGTGTACTACCTGAAAGCCGCCAGCAACCTGCCCGAAGGCGGCGGCGACACGCTCGCGCAGATGCTCAACCTGAGCCTCTGGGCCGGCCTGATCATGCTCGGCTATGCCCTGCTGCGCGGCGAAAGCCTGGCCATCGGCGATGGCCAGACCCTGCTGATGCTGGTGATCTACGGGGTGATGGTGCAATTCGTCGGCTGGCTGATGGTCAATCGCTCCATCGCCTTCATCAGCCTCGGCCTGGCCGGGCTGATCCTGCTGCTGGAGCCGGTGATCACCTACTTCGTCGACGTGGCCTTCCTTGGCAAGCCCAGCTCGGCGGTGCAGATCGGTGGCGCGCTGCTGACGGTGCTGGCGGTGTACATCGGCTCGCTGAAGCCGCCGCAACGCGCCGAGACCACGGCCGAATCAGCCTAGGTCGTTGATGCACACCACCTTGGGCTGGGTCATGTCCTCATAGGCAAAGCGCACCCCTTCCCGCCCCAGGCTGCCGTATTTGAAACCGCCGAAAGGCATTGCGTCGAAGCGGTAGTCGGACGAGTCGTTGATCATCACCCCGCCGGCCTCGATACGCTTGGCCAGCTTCAGGGCGGTACCGAGATCACGGGTGAACACCCCGGCATGCAGGCTGTATTCCGGGGCGTTGGCCAGGGCCACGGCCTGGTCGAGATCGTCGAACGGCTCAAGGATCACCACCGGCGCAAATACCTCTTGCTGCCAAAGGCGGCTGTCATGACCGACCTGCTCCAGCACGGTCGGCGCATACAGCGCGCCGTCGCGGCGATGCCCGCAGAGCAAGGTCGCGCCCTGCGCCAGCGCCTCCTCCACCAGCAACTCGGTACGCCGCGCGGCCTGCTCGTTGACCATCGGCCCGACATCGGTTTCCCGACTGGCCGGGTCGCCGCTCTTCAGCGCTGCGGACTGGGCCACAAACAGTTCGCGGAACGCCGGGTAAAGCTGCCGCTGGACCAGGATGCGCTGGGTGCCGATGCAGTTCTGCCCCGCCGCCCAGAAAGCGCCGGACACGCAGGACTCCACCGTCAGGCCGAGGTCGCAATCCTCCAGCACCAGCACCGGCGCGTTGCCGCCCAGGTCCATGGCGAGCTTTTTCAGCCCGGCCTCGCGGGCGATCGATTCGCCTGTGACGAAGCCGCCGGTGAAGGAAATCATCCGCACCTCGCGCAATGCCACCAACGCCCTGCCAAGCTCGACACCACCGGTAGCGACAGTCACCACGCTCTCCGGCAACCCGGCCTGGACCAGGCACTCCACCAGTTTCAACGCCGACAACGGCGCTAACTCGGACGGTTTGAGAATCACCGCGTTGCCACCGGCAATCGCCGGCCCCAGCTTGTGCGCCACCAGGTTCAATGGGTCGTTGTAGGGAGTGATCGCCACGATCAGGCCCAACGGCTCGCGACTGAACCAGCCCTGCCGTGCTTCCGAGCCCTCGTAGGCCTCGAACGGCACCACTTCGCCGGCATTGCGCCGTGCTTCCTCGGCGGACAGTTTCAGCGTGTTGACGCAGCGCTTCACTTCCTTTTCCGCCTGGCGCAGGGTCTTGCCGGCCTCGGCCACGATCAACCGGGCAAACGCCTCGGCGTCGGCCTCGACCCGCCGCGCAGCCTCTTCGAGAATGCGCGCGCGGCGATGCCGGGGCATGGCCGCGCTGTCGATCACGCCCTTGCGGGCAGCCGCCAGCAGCGCCGGCACGTCGGCTGCGCCCAGGCAAGGCACACGCCCGACCAGGCGGCCATCGAACGGGCTGAGCACATCGATATGACTGGGTGCCAGGGGTTGAACGCTGGCGAGGTGAGAGACATTCATAAGACCTCCGTTCAGCAGGTGCGGGTGTGCAGGGCGATGATGTCGGAGAGCAGGGCGAACGCCGTCTCGATACGCCCTGCCCCGGGTCCGGACACGGTGACGGCGCCGAGCAGGTCAGTGTTGAACGACACGGCATTGACCGCGCCGGCAATCCCGGCCAGCGGATGCGCCGCCGGCAGCAACCGCGCCTCGACCTTGGCCGAGACCGAGCCATCAGCCGCCTTGCGCGCCGAACCGATCAGTTTCCAGCACTGCCCTGCCGCCTCGGCCTCGGCGATGTCCGCGGCAGTGATGGCGCTGATGCCCGAGCACGCCACGTCGGCGACCGTCAGGCGGGCATCGAGCAACTCGTTGGCCAGGATCACCACTTTCAGGCGCACGTCGTGCCCCTCGACATCCGCGGTCGGGTCGGCCTCCGCGTAACCCAGGCGCTGCGCCTCGGCCACTGCGTCGGCAAACGACAGGCCGTCCTTCATGCGGGTCAGCACATAGTTGGAGGTGCCGTTGAGGATCCCCTCGAAGCCGTGGATCTGCGAACCGGCCAGGGCCTGGCGGGCCAGGCGGATCACCGGCGTGCCGCTCATCACCGAGCCTTCATACTCGAACGCTACCTGGTGCCGACGGGACAGCGCCTTGAGCTCGGCGCCATGCAACGCGATCGGTCCCTTGTTGGTGGTCACCACATGAATGCCGCTCTCCAGCGCCCAGCGGCAGAAGGTCGCCGCCGGCTCGCCATCCACGGGATTGGTGAAGGTGGCCTCGGCGATGATGTCGGCGTCGGACTGCTTGATCACGGTCTCGTTGAACGCCTCGGCGGTGCCGCCGGCAATCCGCGCCAACGCGCCCTTCTCAGCCGGCAATGCGGCCAGCTCGGCGGCGTCGAGGCCGTTGCGATTCACCACCGAACCGAGAAACAGGTCGGTCACGCCGACGATGGTCAAGCCGAAGCCCAGCGCGGCTTTCCAGCTGGCATTGCGTTCGGCGATCAGTTGGGCCAGACCACGGTTCACGCCGCCAAAGCCGACCAGGGCAATCTTGTATTCAGTCACGAAGGCATTCCTCTTTGCTGTTGTTCGATGGGAATCAGCGTACGAGGTGGGCCAGGGCAGTTGAATTGGTCAGAACGCTGTATTTGCTGGGCGATCTGACCAAGGTCCGAGCGGGCGCAGGAAGCCAGGCGGAAAGGGTAATGACAGTCAGTTAGGGCCACTTTGTGGCCCCAGACTGGCATCAGCCGTAAAGGTCTTAGAAAACCGCGGAGAGCACGAAGGAAGTCAGGGTATTTTCCACCCCGGGCATGGCGGCGATGTCCTTCCACACCGCATGCACCCGCTCGGGGCTGGCCGCGTTGACCCGCAGCATCAGGTCGAACTCGCCACTGAGCACTTCGCACTGCACCACCTCGGGCAGGCTGCGCAGTGTGCTGAGCACATCGTCACCGCGCATGCGGTCGTGGCGATAGACGAAGATCACCGCGCTGATCAGCGACGATGGCCGCCGCGATTCACCCAGCTTCAGCGTGTAGCCCTGGATCGCGCCATCGCGTTCCAGACGCTCGATGCGCTGGCGCACCGCATTGCGCGACAGGTTGACCTTGGCCCCCAGCTCGGCATGGGCAATCCGTGCATTGGCGCTCAGCTCGGCGAGGATGCGCTCGTCCAGTGGATCGAGGATGCGCTTCATGCCGACCTCGACTGCGCCGCCAGCAGCACCTGGCACAAGCCGTCCAGGTCGTCGCGACGCAAGGTGGATGGCAGCGGATCTCTGGTGGGTTGCGCCGACAACACGGCGGACTTTTCCGGTGCGATCTGGCCCAGGGTCACCATCGGTGCGCCCAGGCTGCGTCGGTGCATGCGCCCGGCCAGCGCCCCGACTGCGGCCTGCGGGTCGACCACCGTCGCGCTTTCTTCGCGCAACCTGACGACCTCACGCCGTACCTCGGCTTCGTCCACCGCGTAGGAATCGAACAGCACCCGCGCCTGCAACCACTGCGGGTTGCCGATGCTCAGTTCGCCGCAGGCCTCGAAGTGCTCCATCAGCGTCCTGACGCTCTCGCCGTCGCGCCCGTACAACTCCCAGATGAAGCGCTCCAGGTTCGAGTACAGGGAAAAGTCCATGCCCGGCGCCAGCGTGCGCTGGCTGGCGTGGGCGGCGTAGCGGTTGCGATGGAGAAAGCGGTGCAGTGCATCGTTGCTGTTGGTCGAAACAATCACCTGGTTGATCGGCAGGCCCATTTTCTGCGCGACGAAACCGGCGTAGATCTCGGCGAAACTGGCCGCCGGCACGCTGAACCCGACCGGACGGGTACCACCGCCCAACTGCAGGGCGGCATGGAAGTAGAAGACGATCTGGGCCAGCACGCCGACCCAGTTGCTGGAGTTGAAACAGGCCGCGGTCACCCCCTCCAGCGGCCAGGCGCGGAACAGCCGCGCCACCAGGGTCTGGCAATCATCGAAACTGCCATCGACGGCGAGCAGTTGGACCCGCTCGGGATCGGCCGCCTGCATGGCCGCGAGGCGATCGGCGGGAACCTGATCGCGGGGATAGAGAATCGCCAGGCGCAGGTTCGGGCATGTGGCGAACGCCTCGATGGCCGCCACGCCGGTATCGCCATTGGTGGCACCGACCACCAATGCCGGCTCCTGCGAGTCGGCGAGGAAGTGGCGCATCAGCCGGGCCTGGAGCTGGGCGGCGAAGTCCTTCGAGGTGCGGGTCGGGCCGTGGAACAGCTGGAGAATCCATTCGTTGTGGCCGATCTGCTGCAACGGCGTGATGGCGCGATGGCTGAAGCCGCGGTAGCTGTCGCTGAGCAGGGCGCGCAAGGTGCGCTCGTCCACGGCATCACCGACGAAGGGTGCGATTACCCGCCAGACCAGTTCGTCGAACGGCAGCCACGACCAGCTGGCGATTTCCTCCGGGCTGATCTGCGGCAACCAGGCCGGTACGTACAACCCGCCATCGGCGGCAGGCCCCGACAGCACGACCTCGCGAAAATCCGCCCGAACGGCGCCATTACGGGTACTCACATAGTGCATGAACGCTCCAGGACAACATCAAGAAGGCCGGTGGGCCTGAGCCACCAGCCAGGCTGAAAACAGCGCGGCATCGGGCGGCAGCGGCCGCCCTTGCTCGCGTACCAGGTAGAAGGATTCGCTGGCTTCGATGCGCTGGCTGAAGGGCGCGACCAGCTGCCCTTCACGCAGCAGGTCCTCGACTACCGAAGAGCGCGCCAGCGCGACGCCCTGCCCCAGTTCCGCCATGCGGATGGTCGAGATCAACGTGTCGAACTGTAGCCCGCGCGAGTAGTCGACCTGATCGGCGCCCATGCGCTGCAGCCAGTAACCCCAGCCTTCTTCGTAACCCAGCACATGCAGCAGCGGATGGTGCCGGAGGTCTTGCGCCTGGCGGATCGGCGAGCGCGCCAGCAGCGCCGGGGAACACACCGGCACCAGGTGGTCCCAGGTCAGCCGCTGGGCATGCAGTCCCGGCCATTCGCCGTTGCCCCAGCGCACTTCGAGATCGTCCTCGCCATCCGGTGCCTTGACCCACAGGTTGCTGATGTAGCGGATGTCGATCTGCGGATGTTCACGGCTGAAACCGGCCAGCTTCGGCGCCAGCCAGTACTGCAGGAACGACAGGCTGCCGCGCACCTTCACCGGCCGGCGCTTGTGCTGGCCGAAGATCTCATTGGTGCCGACCGCCAGGCGGCTGATGGCGTCCTGCACCACCGGCAGATAGGACTGCCCTTCCTCGGTCAGGTCGAGCCCCCGGGGCAGGCGCTTGAACAGGGCCACGCCCAGGTGGCTCTCCAGTTGCCGGATCTGCTGGCTGACTGCGCCCTGGGTCAGGTGCAGTTCCTCGGCCGCATGGGTGAAATTCAATGATCGCGCCGACACTTCGAAAGAGCGCAGCCAGTTCAGTGGCGGCAGGGATTTCTGTTTCATCGGCACGACCTCGTTCGCGGTGGGATCCGCCCATCATGGACCTGAACGATCAGATCGCGCCAACACCGGGCCGCGCCGGGGCCAGGGCCGCCAGGCGCTGCTCGCGCTTCTTGCGGGTGACCCAATAGACGAAGTAGCACCAGGCGATGAAGGGCAGGCCGAAATACAGCGCCACCCGCTGCTCGGGGTCGAAGGCGATGCCGACGCAGGCCAGCAGGCAGCAGGCGATCGCTCCCAGCGGTACCCAGGGGTAACCGCGCACGCGGAAGTGCAGGTCTTCGACCCGACCGCCGTTGGCCATGTAATGCCGGCGGAAGGCAATCTGGCTGGCGGCGATGCTCATCCACACCACCACCACGGCCAGGCCGGAAATCGACACCAGGGCCAGGTACACCGTGTCCGGCGCGACCACGCTGCTGAACAGCGAGGCCACCGCGCCGGCCATGCTCAGGATGATCGCGTTGACCGGCGTGCCGCGTGACGACAGGCGGGCGAAGCATGGCGGCATATGACCCTGGTCACTGAGGGTCCAGAGCATGCGCGAGGCGGCGTACAGACCGGAGTTGGCCGCCGACAGCAGCGCGGTGAGGATCACGAAGTTCATGATGTCCGCCGAGTACGGGATGCCGATCAGGTCGAAGGCCATCACGAACGGGCTTTCCACCAAGCCCGCCTGCTCCCGGGGCAACAGGGTGGCGAGGACGATGATGGTGCCGACGAAGAACAGCGCCAGGCGGACCACCGTGGTGCGGATGGCCCGCGGCACGCTGACCTGCGGATCACGCGCCTCGCCGGCGGCGATGCCGATCAGCTCGGTGCCGGAGAAGGCGAACGACACCGCCAGCAGGGTCATGGCGATCGGCAGCAACCCGGTGGGGAACAGGCCCTCGCGGGTGAAGTTGGACAAGCCGATGCCCTGCACATGCTGGACATTGAACACACCGATGATCGCCCCGGCGCCGATCACGATGAAGGCGACCACCGTGAGGACCTTGATCAGCGACAGCCAGAACTCGGTTTCGGCGAAGAGCCGCACGGAGATCACGTTGAGCATGAACACGGTAACGGCGAACAGCGCGCTCCAGATCCATACCGGTGTATCGGGGAACCAACGCACCATCAGGATGCCCGCCGCGGTGAACTCCGAGCCGATGGCCACGGCCCAGGTCAGCCAGTACAGCCAGGCCACGGTATAGCCGGTGCCGGCGCCCAGGTAGCGGGTGGCGTAGCTGCTGAACGAGCCGGTCTCCGGCATCTGCACGGCCAGTTCGCCGAGGCAGACCATCACCAGGTAGACCATCACCGCGCCGACGATATAGGCGATCACCGCGCCGAGCGGGCCGGCCTGGTTGACCGTATAGCCCGAAGTGAGGAACAGGCCGGTGCCGATCACCCCGCCAAGCGCCAGCATGACGATATGGCGGGTGTGCATTTCTTTCTTGTAGCCGGCCGGATGAGCCGAAGCCGTAGAGGAGTGTTCGCTGGACATGGTTGGATTCTCATGAAGTGTCTGGCAATGAACTTGAAACCGACAACGAGGCAGTACAAATCGATGTGCCAACAGCTGTTGTTGTTATGGCTTTCATGAAACAGGGCGGCCGGCTATCCCGGTCCGGCCGCCCTTGGGGTCAGGCAGTTACGGCGTTGTGCCGAGTACCGTGCACGTCGTCCTGGCGGGCACGCAGGGTGGCGAAGGCCTGGCGCAGGTCGGCGAGCAGGTCGGCGGTGTCCTCGATGCCCACCGAGATCCGCACCAGGCCCTCGGAGATGCCCAGCGCCTGGCGCTCTTCGAGGGTGTTTTCCACATGGCTGGTGGTCCGTGCCGGCCCGTAGATGGTTTCCACCGCACCGAGATTGCCGGCCCGGTGGGCGTAGCGCAGGCACGGCAGGAGCTTGACCACGCTGTCCATGCCGCCGACCAGCACGAAGCTGACGATCGCGCCGAAGCCCTTCATTTGCGAGCGGGCCACCTCATGACCGGGATGGCTGGGCAAGCCGGGGTAGTTGACCGACTCCACCAGCGGCTCGCTGCCCAGGTACTCCGCCAACGCCTGAGCGCTCGCCTGTTGCTGGCGCAGGCGCAGGGCCAGGGTCTTGATCCCGCGGATGATCAGGTAGGCGGAAAACGGGTCCAACGACGCACCGTTGATTTCCCGGTAATGGCGCACCTGGGCCATCAGTTCCTCGGCGCCGCAGACCACGCCGCCGAGCACGTCGCCATGTCCGGAGAGGAACTTGGTGGCGCTGTGCACCACCACGTCGACACCCAATTGCAGCGGGTTCTGGTTCAGCGGCGTGGCGAAGGTGTTGTCGGCAACGACCAGGGCACCCACGCGTTTCGCAGCAGCCACCAGGCGACGGATATCGAGGATCTTCAGCGTCGGGTTGCTCGGCGTTTCCAGGTAGACCAGGTCACAACCACGGGCGATCTCCGCCTCGATGGCTTCGGTGTCGAGGGTGTCGCACAGGGTCACCTCGACGCCCTGACGGGGCAGGAATTCTTCGAAGATCTTGTTGGTGCCGCCGTAGCTGTCGCGAGTCGAGACCACGCGCTTGCCGTTGCCGAGGAAGGTGTGCAGCACGCCGCTGATGGCCGCCATGCCGGTGCTGAAGGCCACCGCCGATTCGGCACCCTCCAGCGCGCACAGCTTGTCTTCCAGCACCGCGACGGTGGGGTTGCTCATGCGGCTGTAGATAAAGCCCGGTGCCTTGCCCAGGGCGACGTCGTACCAGGCGTCGATGTCCTGGTAGCCGTAGGCGGCGCTGAGGACGATCGGCGCCTGGGTGGCGTTGAACGGATGCTCGACCTGCTCGCCGCCCCACACCACCCGGGTGCCGATACCCGGCTGCGCGCCCTGGGCGGCTTTTGCTTCGTTGTTCATGTCTGTTCTCGCATCGATGAAACACGGCGTGTGTTTCGACTGGTCTGCGAGGACTATAGGGAGGCTGCTCCCTCATGAAAAACGATGTTATCCGGGCCTGAGGGGAGCTTTTTTTAATGGCTCGAAGCCGGGCTCAGAAACGGTACTCCACCCCCGCCCCGGCATACCACGAACGGCCCGGCGCCGCCTCGTAGTAACGGCCATTGCCGTCACCGACGATCACCGAACCGACGTAGTGGCGGTCGAGCAGGTTCTCCAGGCGCACCATCTCGTAGACGGTAAAGCGGTCGAGCTGCTGCTCCATGCGCGCGCGCCAGTTGAACACGGTGTAGGCCGGTGCGGCCTTCTGTTCGTTGCTGTCCTCGACATACACCTGGCTGCGGTACTGGCCCTCCAGGGCGGTACTCAACCCGGCCATTGGCTTCCATACCAGCTCGCCGAACAGGCTCTCCTTCGGTACCCCCGGCAGGCGGTTGCCCTTCTCGATCGTGCTGCTGCCACCGGTCACATCGTCACGGTAGGTGGCGTCGAGGTGGGTGTAGGCCAGGTTCAGTTCGAGGTCTTCGGCGAGCTGGTTTTGCAGGCCGACTTCCAGGCCACGGCGCAGGGTCTTGCCGCCGTTGGCATAACTGGTGCGTCCGGAGTTGGAACCGGCGACGACGATTTCATCCTCGGTGTGGATTTCGAAGACCGCGATGTTCAGCCGCGCCTGCTCGTTGAGCCGGGCCTTCACGCCGATTTCGTACTGGGTGCTGGTGGCCGGCTTGAGGGCAAAGTTGAAGGTTTCGCTGACGCCCGGCGCGTAGGCCATTTCCGCCTGGGTCGGGGTTTCGAAGGCCTTGCCGGCACTGACATAGCCATGCAGCTCCGGGGTGAAGGCGTACATCAGCGACAGGGTCGGCGTGGTCCGCTGGTATTTTTTCGAGCCGCTGGCGTCGCCGTTGGACAGGTAGCGGTCATCCACCTCCATCTCCATGCTGCTGTAGCGCAGGCCGGCGTCGAGGGTCCAGCGCTGCAGTTCCCAGTGGGCCTGGATGTAGGGGTCGAGGCTGGTGGCGGTGTCGATCTCGTCGCGGCGCAGTTCGCCCTTCACCCCGAGGGTAGTACCGCTGTAGTTCTGGTAGCCACGGCGGTCGTCACGGCTCTGGTCGTAGTCGGCGCCGACGGTCAGGGTCAGGTTACCCGGTGCTGCGCTGATCGGCTGGATCCAGCGCAGGGTGCCGCCATGGAATTCGCGGTCGAAATCCACCACGCCGCCACCGCGCTCGTTGGCCGGGGTGCCACGCGGAATGGACAGGTACTGGATCACGCTGCGCTGGCCGGCATAGGCATTGAACTGCAGGGTGGCGTCGCCGAAATCACGCTCGTAGTTCAGGCCCACCTGCTGGTGGTGGATGCTTTTGCGCGTGTCGTACTGCTCGGCCTGGGGGATGACCGAGCGGCGGTCCTGCCGGTAGCCGCTCCAGGTCTGGCCAAGCGGGTCCTCGGTGCCGTTCTGCTCCAGGGTGTTGAAGATCAGCGCCAGGCGGCTGTCGTCGTCGGGGCGCACATGGACCTTGGCGAAGGTCTGGTCACGGCGCGCCGAACTGTGGTCGCGGTAACCATCGGTGTCCATGCGCGAGGCATCCAGGACGAAGCCGGCCTGGTCGTTGCCGCCCTGGCTGTACAGGCGGTTCTTGAGGAAGCCATCACTGCCCAGCAGGGTACTCGCGCCAATCGTCGCCGGGCCGCTGCCGTCCTTGCTGAACATCTGGATCACCCCGCCGGCATTGCTGCCGTAGAGCGCCGACGCCGGGCCGCGCAGCACTTCGACACGGTCCGCCACGTCCAGGTTGAGCGAGGCGGCCTGGCCCTGTCCGTCCGGGGTGCTGGCGGGGATGCCGTCGCTGAGCAGCTTGATGCCGCGGATGCCGAAGGCGGCGCGAGCGCCGTAGCCCCGGGTCGAAATCTGCAGGTCCTGGGCGTAGTTCTGACGGTTCTGCACCACCACCCCGGGTACCCGCGACAGCGCTTCGGAGAGGTTGACGCCCGCCTGGCCGTCGCTGAACTGCTCGCGCCCGACGATATCCAGCGAGGCCGGGACGTCGAAGGTGGCGGACGGCAGGTAGGTGCCGGTCACGGCGAGCGGGTCGAGGGTGAGTGGCTGGTCCTCGGCCAGAGCTGGGGTGGCGGTTGCAAGAGAGGCGATGCAAAAACAAAGGTGCGGAACACGGGCCGTGAAACGGCCTGGGTGCTTGGGCGGATTGGGCATAAGAAAAAATCTGCGAAAACGATGTAGGAAAATCTGGTGCGGATGAACCAAGGTAATCATTGCTGAACTCACCATAGCTATCGCTGGCAAGCCAGCTCCCACAGGGGCCGAGCCAAGCACAAATACTGTGGCTGGCCCAGATCCCTGTGGGAGTCGGCTTGCCGACGATGAGGCCAGCAGTCACAACATCTATCTGCTTGCCTGCCACCATGGAATCTCCCAAAGGAACCGAGCCAGGCACAGACACTGTGGCTGGCCCAGATCCCTGTGGGAGTCGGCTTGCCGACGATGAGGCCAGCAGTCACAACATCTATCTGCTTGCCTGCCACCATGGAATCTCCCAAAGGAACCGAGCCAGGCACAGACACTGTG